>ENA-OPXQ01001064-OPXQ01001064.1-human-gut-metagenome-genome-assembly--contig:-NODE-1064-length-16102-cov-2.287281_pt1 | contig 16102 bp, 10 predicted proteins | sample MGYA00241769_ERZ502042 | MGnify/ENA primary metagenome ERZ502042 (study PRJEB25962, sample SAMEA2041934) | human gut metagenome | biome: human gut; feature: human-associated habitat; material: faeces...
CAAAAAGACCGATAATCATTGATTATCAGTCTTTTGCTTTGTACCCCCTCAGGGGCTCGAACCCTGGACCCCAACATTAAGAGTGTCGTGCTCTACCAACTGAGCTAAAGAGGCGTTTGCAGGTGCAAATGTAGGATGTTTTTTTTATTTCTGCAAGAAAAAAATATTTTTTCTTCGTAAAAAATGCAGAGGAGGGCTTCGAAACGGAATTTTGCTTTTTTTTATCTTGTGTATATACTAAATAAAATATTATTTAAGTTATATAGGTGCATCGACTGGTTACCGAATTATTATGTTTCAAGATTTATTATTTCGGTACATCCGTCCAGGTGATGGAAAAAACGCCGCCTGTGGGCTAAAAATCATTTTTTTTGGGGGGGGGATTTTTTGTAGGTACGAATATTTGAATTTTAAATGTAAGATATTCAATATATTGTGATTTTTGATTTGCTTTTTTATTGAAAAAACTGTCTTAAAAAGTTGTTTAAGTTAGATTAATTTCCTACCTTTGAGAGAATTTCGGATTAAGAATTCGATTCCGAATGAAGGCGAGAATATTGATTCCGTTCGGTGCAGTTGCTTTATCGCAGGAATACGCTGGGGAACGGACGGGACAAAAGAATTGAATTTTGTTGGTTATATTGTGTATTAGGATTATTCTACGATACTTGCATGGTGGATTTTCGCTTTTTTATGATGTTTTTAATACCTAACTTTTAATTTTTATTAACCCGAAAGGGTGTCCGGATTTCGATCCGGTAGCTCTTTCACTAAACTACTTGTTATTTTTTTCTATGAAAAAGTATTTTTCTTTTGCGATGGCGCTTGTGGCGATGCTCGCAATGGTGAGTGCAAGCAGTGGCTGAAGCGACGATGGCGTGGATTACAGCGTCACCATCGTAGCTAAAACTACGCTTTCCTTATCGAAAAACGCTGGAACGGGTCGTTTGGCGTATGAAATTCAAGGGGCCGATAAATCGTCTATTGTCGAGGCAACGACGAACGTGGATTGGATCAAGAATTTCAACTATGCGGAGCCGGGATACGTCCAGTTTGATTACACTGCACTCGACGAGGGTGTCGAGTCTCGTTCGGGGCAGATCACCCTTTCTTATACGGGGGCAGCCGATGTAGTCGTTACCGTAAATCAGGGTGGTACCATGACGTTCGAACTTACGATCGATCCGAAGTCGATTACGGCAAACGGCTGTGCAATGCAGATCGTTCCTTCGAACGAGAGCGAGACCTATCTGTGCGCTTTTATGACTAAAGAATACGTCGATTCGTTCGAGTCCGACGAGGCTTTCATTCAGGCCGACTTGGAGGCGGTGAAAGAACAGGCCGAAAGTCGGGGGATGAAGTTGTCTGAATGGTTGAACATCTTACTCATGAAAGGTTCGAAGACCAATACCGTGGATGACTTGTCGCTTGCCAATACGGCATATTATGGGTATGTGTACGGTTGTACGTCCGAGGGCGTGCCTACTACGGACCTTTTCAAGGCGGAGTTCACGACCCAGAATGTCGAGATGACCGACCTTACGTTCACGGTTACTTCCAAGCAGGTCAATGCCGACCCTTATCCCGACAACAATCCTTACAACGTAGAGGTAACGATCACTCCGAGCAATCCGGATGCGAAGTGGATGTTCTCGACGATGAACAGTTATGTTTACAAGGTTGACGAGTGGACCAGCAAAGAGTATTTGCAGGAGTTGCAGTCCAGTGCGCGTAAGCAGCGTCCGACTCTTTATCAGGGCGAGCAGAAGTTCATGTTGAACACGTCTTTAAAAAACCGTGTATGGGGCGGTAACGACTACTATTTCTGGTGCTTCGGCATGGATGACAACTACAATATCAACAGCGAAAATGCCGAGGAATATTTCACGGTTACGACCGGAGAGATTCCTGTAACCGATAATTGCACGTTCACGGTCGAGAAGTTGAATGTGACAGCTCAGGATTGCGAGATCAAGATTACGCCCTCGAATCTGGAGACGAAATATTTCATCGGTATGTATCCCGGCGGCAGTGCCGAGAAATACGGTAAAAGCGTTTGTGTCGAGCGTCTGCTCCAGCGTCTGGATATGTATGATTCCGGTTCGGGCCTGGGTGATGGCACCCCTCCCAACTGGCAGACCAACGAATGGGTGCAGAAAGGCGAAATGACGACCAAGATGGGGGCCGATCAGGAGTGGCGTATCGAGCCGGAGAGCACTTACGAAATCTTTATTTTCGGTTTCGACAAATACGGACATCGTACTACCGATGTTTCGGTGACCGAATTCACGACTCCGGAATATGTCGCTCCTACAGATTTTAAGTTGGAATTCGAGTTCTCGGAGATCGAAATGCGTAGCTTTACTTGTAAAGTTACTCCGTCTCACGACGACGTTTGGTATCATGTCGGTATCATTAACGCAGAAGTCTTCGATTCGTATAACGGCAACTGGCTTAAGTTCCTCGACGATTTGATTCATGGCGATGGCGGCGGAGACTTGTCGCAGTATGTGGGTGAGGAGATATTGTCGACCGATTGTACGCCCGGTACCCAGTATGTAGCTTATGGTTTTGCTTATGCGAGCGGTACCTATCAGTCCGACTTGTCGACCGGCCGGGTTGAGTCGAAACCGCTGCCGCGTAATGATAACGCAACTGTGTCTGGAACATGGCAGGTTTACAACGGTGATGAACTTGCAGCTCGTTATCCCTCGGCTTGGAAGGACTATAAGGGAGTGCAGTATGTATGCGTTTACCAAGCGGAGCCGACTAGTGAGGAAACTGCTCACACGTGGGTCTTTGTCCATGCTCCTCGTGGTGGCGATCTGCCTCTGCCGGATATGTTGATCTTCGATTATTTCGAGAATTATCCGTTTGTAGCCATCTATAAGGATGCTAAGCACGGTCGTTGTTCCCCGCCGGGAGTAGGTCCTTGGGGCTTCTACTATGCAGGTCAGGACGAAACCGGTGCTTGGGGACCGTTGGGCTACGAAACAATCATGATGAACGATCCTGACCACCAGGGGGATATCGATACTGCTCCGACCGATGGTTTCGACGATAAGCGCGAGGATAAGTCCAGTGTATCGACCGTATCGAAAGTGAGCCTCTCTGCTCCGATCCGCTTCAGCCAGGCTTCGTTTATTCAGATCGAGCGTGAGCGTATGGACCATGGAAAAGCCACTATCTTCAATACGCCTAAAAAGGAGGCGACGGTGAACGTGGATTTCGATGTGGATGCACAGTTGAAGAATATCACTGATAATATTCGATAATTTGAAGTCGAACAGTTATTCGTCGATCTTCGATGAGTAACGGAATCCCGGAGGGGAAGAGAGCGATCTCTTCCCCTCTTTTTGTTGCTCGGATTGTCTGTCGAGAGAAGCTTTTTTCTGTTAATTGGGCGTGCTTACGGCCGGTCCGGAAATGTTTTCCGGAGGTCCTGGGCATTTTGTTTGCTACCGGGGAGAGTTACCGGCTGATTCGGGGAGTTTGTTATTGGTTGGAGCGTATTGTTGGTAGCTCCGGAGTGGCTTTTCTTATCGGGCGATATGGGAGCGGTGATGGATGGTTTTGTGGGCGCACCAGTCCCGGCCGAAAGGGTGGATCCGTCCATTTGTGTTTTGAACGATGATGATCGAAAAAGGATCGGTCTTATTTGGATTTCGGGAACGATGTCAGACCGAATTGTGCCGGAAAGTCAAGGTCCGTGAAGGGGGCGGCATTTGATTTTCGGTCCAGACCTATAATCCTGTATTCGGCCCAGGTCCTGTGAATCTCGCTGCGAAGTATGGGTTCATGACGTCGGTTATACGGTTTTTTTATACGGATATATATGTTGTTTGTACGGGGCGGTTGTTCTTGTGATGTAGACTATATGGTTTTTATTGGCTGTGCGGTTCATTCGGGCGATTGTTCGTTTTTTTTTTGATGCTGGGTACATGATTTCCGGCATTGGGACCTGTGATCCCTGGTGCGAATTCGGTTCTGAGCATAAGGAGTGGCCTTTCTGCGGCAAAAGCAGGGCGCTTGTTGCCTGCATGCCGGTGTATCGTGCTATCAGTGCCATCGTATTTCGAGGGGGCTTGCTTCGTTCCTGTATGCCAAAAAGAGGAGTATGTCATAATGCGAAATAGAAGGATTTGCCCCTGCTACAGATAGTTGTAACAGGGGGGGATTTTTCAAAAAGGATGTTTTGACACAGCCTCTTTTTATCCTTTGACAGAAACCTTATTGTTCGGCCGACAGCCGGAGTTTGTCGCTGTTCCACTCTCCGCCGGCATCGGGGTAGAGAACCGGGCGCTCCTTTTCGAGGCCCTTGAGGTGGAGATAACCTTCGTAGAGGTTGATTCCGTTGGCGGAATCTTCGGCGAGCGAGAATGCTACGACGCACGGATGCAGTTTCGTGGTGTGGTAGCTCTCCTCGATACGGGCGATATAGGCCGCCTGCCATGCGGGATCGTTGCTGGGATTCCCTCCCTTGCGGCGGGACATGCCGCTGCGGCTGGTGTTGATCGGAGCCTGTTCGACGACATAGAAGCCATATCGGTCGCAAAGGTCGTACAGCGCACCGGATACGCCGCCTGCCGGAAGCAGAATCAGGTTGTACCCCTGTTCCTTCCATTCGAGCAGTTGGCTCGGCGATACGGTCGTACCCAGGTCGGGTACGGCCTTGAGTGCTGCCGGATACCCGTTGATCGCCAACTGCCCCCGGGTGTTGCCGACGGTGCGGAAGCCGACCTTGAGCGATACGTACTCCGTATAACGGCCTTCGGTCTGTGTCTTGAGCCGCAGGGTGTAGAGTATCGGGTTGCGGGCGCTCCATACCATCGTATCGGGAATCTGGGCGACCAGACGCAGGGTGTCTTCCCTGCGCATGTCGAGTTCGATCTCCTGGCTGCCGTATGTCACGACTTCGTCCTGCGGCGTCAGCAGTTCGTAGTGGATTTTCGCTTTCTTGGGATTCAGCGCGTCGGTTTTCACCACGATGCCGACCTCGCCGTTGAAGACGCTGCCGTTTCGGTACGTTTTGGTGAACAGGTCGCGGATGCGGATGGTCGGCTGGGAAAAGACGTAGCAACTGCCTAACGCCGGTTCGGAGGGATGCGCCCAACTTTCGAGTACGGTGCTTGCAGGATTGGACAGCACCTTGATCGTCAGATTATTGGCCCCTTCCCGGACCTGTTTGGTGAAGTTGTAATCCGCCGGATTGCTCCCGTTCTGGCAATATCCCGCGACCTTCCCGTTCAGGCGAATTTCGTAAGCCGACGAAGCCCACTCCACATGCAGGAGCACCTGGCGGTTTACCCAGGCGAAGGGCACCGTGAATTTCGTGGAGAACTCCGTGCCGGCTTCGGTCGTCGTTTTTTCCCACTCTGTCAGCGGGGTGAAGTATTTGGAGGCTTCGCGCGATCCGGCGGCGGCTTCTTCTGCCGTCGGATAGACGACGAAAGTGGTGCGGGAAAGCTCCTTGCCTATCTCGACCGGCTCCGGCGAAGCGTAATCCTGGGCGCAGGCCATCCATGCGGAAGAGAGAAGGAGCAAGGTCAAAAGACTCTTCATAAGGCGATAAATTTTTTATGCGGCTCGGGCGGATGCGGACGAGTTGGACCCGCCGTCCGCCTTTCGCTGTTTAGTTAAGTAATAAGATACGATCGGCACTCTTTGTCTGCGAGCCCGTACGCTCGCTCCCGCTTTGCGCTGTATTCTGCGGCTTGGGGGCACTTTGCATACGGGGCGATACGGATTCCGTCGCCTTTTCGTATATTTGTCCCTGTAAAGTTACTAATTTTTTCCGAATATGATTCCCGACTATCCCCGGCTCAATTTTCCTGCCGTCAAATTGCGGATTTCGCAGCGTGGGGAGCAGATGACCGTTTGGGATCCGCTTCGGGGAATCTACCTGGTGCTGACTCCCGAGGAGTGGGTGCGCCGTCACCTGATCGGGTTTCTGATTTCCCATTGCGGAGCACAGCCCATGCGGATCGTCCAGGAGTATGCCGTAGCGATGAACGGATCTCCGCAGCGTGCCGATGTGGTGGTCGTGGACGACCGGGCCCGTCCGCTGGTGCTCGTCGAGTGCAAGGCTGCCGGGATCAGAATAGACCGTCAGGTGCTGGCGCAGGCCGTCCGGTACAATTCGGTGCTGGGGGCCCGTTACGTGGTACTGACCAACGGCTTGACGCACTATTGTTACGAGTGTGCCGACGGGCGATATACCCGTATGGACCGTTTTCCCCGCTTGTAAGTCATGAGCTTTATGCGGGCCTGATTCATAGATTTTTCCAAATATTGTTGCATATTCGAATATATTTTGGTTAATTTAATCAAAATATTTGGGGGGGATTTTTATATTAGTTTTGCACCGAAAAGAGTAAAAGCCCCCCACACACAATATTTATTGAAAAAATATCGGAATCTTCTGCATATAGTAAAAGACATTATTTCGTATCTTGGATATTATTTCGTAACGATTGGAAATCAACCCTTTTACATCACTTTAAATTCATTTGCTATGAAAAAGATTATTCTTTCATGCGCTGCCGCTCTGCTGGCGATAGGAAGCGCCCATGCAACTCCCAAATTTTTGAGTTTGAACAACAAACACGGCAAAACAACTATCAAAATTGAAATCCCTGCATCCGACCGTGATGAAACCAACGGACTTTCGATCGAAGATGTGGTGCTTTATAACGATGGTAAAACCTTTCAGGCAAAGAAGGTCGATGCAATTTGGGGCGATAATTCCATCGTTATTTTGCAGTTCGAGAAACTTACCGCTTTCGAGGATTGCACACTCTCTTTTTCTCTCAACGGTGAGCCGGTCAGTCTGGATATTCAGAGCTGCCTGGCCGATCGCAAATAAGATTCGCCCCTCATAGTCGGGGTTGGTGGCAAGCGTGCCTGCGCTCTGGGAATGCAGAGTTTATATTTGGGGGTCATGTCTTTCCGATGTACCCTTGGCCAACGATCGCGGCATCGAGCTTATTTGCGGTCTGTGCCGCTTCTGTAATGCCGACACGCCCTTCCTCTCCAAAGAGGGGAAGGGCGTGTCGGCTTCCAATAGCTCCCCGAAAACATATAATCGCGTTTTGTTATTTGTTGCCGGGCGGTCGAATGTCCGTTCGGGACGGTGCGATTTCTCCTGAAGATATCGACTTCGGAGGCGATTCTCCGTTATAGATTCTGGTAATGAGCTTCGATGTATCGTTGGAACGCCTCCCGGTAATTTTCGCCGATCGGAACGTATTCGCTGTCACTTATAAAAACCCGACCTTTCACGTAGCTCCTGATACGTTGCAGGTTGACGATGTAGGAACGGTGGACCCGCATGAACATTTCCGACGGCAGGGCCGCTTCCATGTTCTTGAGCCGGAAAAGAGTCGTGATGGTCGATCGGTCGTCCAGATGGAGCCGTACGTATTCGCCTTCGCTTTCCAGATAAACGATGTCGCTGATGCGTACCAGCGTCGTTTTATAATCGGCTTTGATCGAGATATACTCCCGGTCGCGCGGGGTGGCTTCCGGGGCCGGGACGTCCCCCTGTGTCTTCCGATAGGCCAACAGTTCATACAGCGATTGCGCTTTGGTTACCGAACGGTTGAAATCGGCGAAGCTGAACGGTTTGAGCAGGTAGTCGATCGCATCGAGTTTGAATCCCTCGACGGCGTATTCCGAATATGCCGTCGTGAAGATAATCATCGGGCGGCTGACGAGCGACCGTACGAACTCTACGCCGCTCAAATCGGGCATGTTGATATCCACGAAAATCAGGTCGATCGGATTTCCGGCCAGATATTGCTGGGCTTCGATGGCGTTGGTGAACGCTTTTTCGAGCTTCAGAAAATTGATTTTGGCGATATAACCCTGTAATTGCCGCAGTGCCAGCGGCTCGTCGTCTATGGCGATACATTTCAGCATGGCATGATGGGGATTATGAGTTTGACGGTATAAACGGCCGGATCGGAATCGTCGATAGCGAGCGTATAGTTGTCCTGGTAAATCAATGCCAGCCGTTTTTTGACGTTTTCGAGTCCGATGCCCGTAGTACCCGACCGGGATTTTTCGTGACGGCTGTTGCTGATGACGGCCGTTACCGCATCATCCCGGTAGCCGATTCGGATCTGGATGAACGAGGCGTGGTTATAACTTACTCCGTGCTTGAACGCGTTTTCGACGAATACGATCAGCAGCAGGGGCGGGATGGCCACTTTATTCGGGATCGAGTCCGGATAGTCGAAACGGATGTCGATGCTGCTGTCGTAGCGGATGCGCATCAACTCGATGTAGTTCTCGATGAATTGGATGTCTTTTTTGAGCGATATGGTTTCGCTGCCCGATTCGTAGAGAACGTACCGCATCATCTTGGACAGTTCGATAACAGCGCTTTTCGCATATTCGGTATCTATGTCGATCAGGGCGTGAATATTGTTGAGCGTATTCATGAAGAAATGGGGATTGATCTGGTATCGCAGATAATCCATTTCCGCCTGCAGGTTCTGACGTTTGAGCTCCTCCATCTGTTGTTCGTCGCGCAGGGAGCGGTACAGCAGTTTGATACCCATGTTCAGACCCGTCATGAAGAATCCCAGCAGGATGTTCCAGTAGATCGCCAGATCGGTGAACGACGCTTTGCCATTCAGAATGTAAGGCTCGGAGTCGTACGGAACGTATTTTTCATAGATGGCCACCAGCGAAAAGACCGCTGTAATGGTCAGCAGGTTAACGATCAGATACCATACGTAACGATGTTTTCGCAACAACAGCCTGGGGGCGATCAGGCTGTTGTGAATGATGAAAATAAGCAGATAGGGCGCGATTTTGAGCCAGGCGATCAGGATATTCTCCAGGCTGATTTGTACCTCCGAGAGCATTTCCGAGTTGAGCACGGGTACCAGGATTATCACCGTCCATACCAACAGGTACAGAAGGTTTTCTCCGATCATTTGTTTGCTGCTGAATTTCATGTTGGCAAATATACGAATAAGCCGTAGGCAAAAGCAAATTTATTTGTATTTTGTCGGGGCAAAGTATCTAAAACGGAGCCGATGTACGAAAAAACGATTACGGCCTGAATCGGGCCGTAATCGTTTCGGTCGGAAAGTTGCGTCGAACTTGTGTGGAACGGCGGTCCTTGCCCGTAGTCTTCGGCCTATTTTTCCAGCAGGGCCGTGTTGTACAGGTAGCGCTTGATGCTGCGCTTGGGTGTCTTTTCGAATTCGGTCGGATAGACCGTGATGCTTGCGACCTGTTCGTAGGATGCCAACAGCTTGTTGAGCTCCTTGAGGTTGTTTTCCATGATTCGGGGCAGTTCCTCTTTATCGATCCCTTCGAGCTCCGCCTGTTCGAAGTCGGGTACGACCAGTGCCGTCAAACGACCGTTGTGCTCCAGAACCAGCGATTCCTGGACCATGTACATGTTGTTGAGTTTGTCTTCGATCTCTTCGGGATAAATGTTCTGTCCGCTCCCCGTGAGTATCATGGTTTTCGATCGGCCGCGGATGTAAAGCGTGCCGTCCGGGTCCATCGTGGCGATGTCGCCCGTATGGAGCCACCCTTTTTCGTCCAGAACCTTCCGGGTTTCCTCCTCGTTCTTGTAGTAACCCATCATGACGTGCTCGCCGTGCACCAGGATTTCGCCCGCGACGTGTTCGGGATCGGGCGAGTAGATCTTCACCTGAAGGAATTCCGAAAGGAAACGCCCGCAGGAACCGGCCTTGAATTCGTTGTCGGGAGTGAAGCTGATGAGCGGGGCGCATTCGGTCATGCCGTATCCAATGGTAATCGGGAATTTGATGCTCATCAGAAAAGCCTCGGTTTCCATGTTCATCGGTGCACCGCCCACGATGAAGATGTTCACCTCTCCGCCGAACGATTCCATCATCTTCTTGCGGATTACCGAGCGCAAGGCGGTATTCAGCAGCGGAATCTTCATAGCGATGCTCATCGGACCCTTTTCGAGCAGCGGCAGTACTTGTTTGCGATAGACTTTCTCGAGAATCAGGGGTACGCAGCAGATGATCGTGGGGCGCACGACCTGCATGGCTTCGATCAGGATTTTCGGAGTGGGAATTTTGCCCAGCAGGGTGATGTGGCCTCCGACGGCCAGCGGCGCGAGAAAGTCGAATGCGCAGCCGTAGGCGTGTGCCAGAGGCAGGAACGATAGCGTGCGTCCGCCGCGCTGGAAATAGTTCGTGCCGGTTTGGGTGTTTATGGCTCCTTTGGCGAAGAGCACGTTGCCCGTCAGGTTATTGACCGAGAGCATGACGCCTTTCGAATAGCCGGTCGTTCCCGAGGTGTAGTTGAGCAGGATCATCCGGTCGTTGGGAATCTTGTGGAAGCGGATATGTTCCGGTCCGAATCCCTTCGGATAGGCTTTGCGGAAGTGATTTTCGCGGTTCTTCTGGAAATCCGTCAGCTTCTTCGGATCCCGGCGCTCGTAGATCGCGTTCAGGTCCGTGAGCGAGAAGACGGCTTCGACCTTTCGGATCTGGTCGGCTTCGATCGCGTCCCAGAACGTGTCGCCCAGGAAAAGCAGTCGGCTTTCCGAATGGTTGATGATGTGGATCACGTCGTTGGCATGGAAATCCTGCAGAATGGGTACGATGACTGCGCCGTAAGTGATCGTGGCGATGTAGGTGATGCACCAGCGGGGATTGTTGCGGCCGATCAGCGCGATCCGGTCGCCCTGCCGAATGCCCGCCTCGTCGAAGAGCAGGTGCAGCTTGGCGATCTCGGCGCCCATTTCCAGGTAGGTGAAGCTCTCCTGTTTGAAATAGTCGGTCAATGCCGGAAGCGCGTGGTTCTCCCGGAAGCTGGCCTCGTAAATATTGATCAGGTTTTCGCGTAACATAGAATTTTCGGTATCAAGTAGTGGATAATTCAATTTTTAGGGCGAAACGCCTGTCCCGGGGGGACTGGTGTCCGGCCGGATTCGGGTTATTCTTCTTAACCTCTTCCGGCAAAGATAATATATGCCGGGAACAAAGCAAATTTCGTGTGTTTCGCTTTTTGACAGTTCGTACAAATCGGTATTCGTTGCGAGCAAATATATGAAAATCTATCCAATCGGTAAAATACCCGTTTTTTGTCGGAAGAATTCGGGGATGCCTTCGTTTTTATTTTACAAGGCCGTTTCAGCCGGTTTCGACAGATCGGATCGCAGCGGAAACAGACACAAATAGATCGAAATCGGACAATACAAGCGTGTTGAATAATGGCGATTTCCGGCTCGCTATTTACCGTGGATTGAATGTCCGATCTGAAACGGGCGGATGAAGCGATCCGAATGACCGTTGGGGCAGGAGATGGAGCAGTCGGATTTTTTTGTGCCTATTCGGATATGGTTCCGGTTTCGGACCTTATTCGATAAAAAACGATTCGCCAAACAAGCGAATCGTTTTTACCGTGCTATTTGTCCGCTTTTCGATGGGGCTTCCAGATGTATATTTTGGATTCCGTGCCGTTTTTCAGCCGAACGATATTTTTGCGGTGGGTGTAGAGCAGCAGAACGGCCGTGACGAACGAGAAGACGATGAAAGGCACCGATTGGTTCACTTTGGGCGAAGCGATCGTGAAGACCGGAAAGCAGCAGCCGGCCACGATCGAGGCGAGTGAAACGTAGTGCGTCATCATCAGGATCACGACCCATACGGCGAAGCAGAGCAGTACTACCGGCGGATAAATACCCGTAATCGCCCCTACGCCGCCCGCCAGACAGCACAGCACACCGGTGACGGGCAGGTACAGCATGAGCCACGCGCAGGTGACGGCCACGCCCTTGCCGCCCCGGAATCCCGCGAAAATGGGGAAGATGTGTCCGAGCACGGCGGCGAATACGGCGATGATCTTGATATTTATCAGCCACATATCGTTGATGTAGGCGTCGTATTTGAGGATCTCGGTCAATGTGACCGCGACGAATCCCTTGAGGAAATCCAGCAGAAAGACCGGCAGGGCTGCTCGGCGTCCCAGTACCCGCAGCATGTTGGTCGTACCGGCGTTTTTGCTGCCGTGTTCCCGGATGTCGATGCCGTAATATTTTTTGCCTATCCATACGGCGCTGGGGATCGAGCCGAGCAGGTAGGCGATGATTATCATCGTGATAATGCAATAGTAAGTCAGTATCATGCCCTTTATTTGTCAGGATTGTATATGCAAATATAAACGAAAAAAATTTAAATACTGCGGCTTTTGGGGAAAATAGTCCGAAGCGAACGGGAAATCCGGGAGTTTTTCGTATATTTGCAAAATTAAATCAATTATTAACCGCTCTAAAATAGTTAATTTTATGATCAATACGAAAGCTTTATTGGAGCCGATGGGGTCTTGGGCCTGGTGGCGTTCCTGGATTCAGTTGTTTGTCGGTTGTGCGATCATGGGATCCGGTTTCGTTTTTTTTATCAATCCTTACAATTTCGTTCCGGGCGGAGTCTATGGCGCCGGCATCGTATTGCATAATATTTTCCCGTCGATCCAGGTCGGTACTTTCGGCTATATGTTCGACGTGCCGCTGATGATTACCGCCGTATTGGTTTTCGGCGGACAGTTCGGCGCCCGGACGGTGGTGGCTGCGCTGTTCACGCCCGGTTTTATGAATATCCTGACGCGGTTGGTCTATTCCGATGCGGCATTTACGGCCGACGGTATCAATCTCGATCCGGCGCTGTTGCTGGGCGGTTCGCTCAACTTGTCGAACGATCTGTTGCTGACCTGTATCATCGGTGCGGTCGTTATCGGCGTGGGGCAGGGTATGGTCGTGCGGACACAGGCTACCACGGGCGGTACGGACATTATCGCCATGTTGCTTCAGAAGTATGCGGGCATCAAGTTCTCCACGGGTATCTTCCTGGCGGATTGCGTGGTGATCCTTTCTGGCTTGGTGGTGATCGGTTTCGGTCTTGGTACGGGCGATAGTTCGGGTTCGGGCTGGGTGCTGACACTCTATTCGCTCATTACGATCTTCATCTGTTCGCGGGTCGTAGCCCGGGTGATCGACGGTGCGTCGTACGACAAGTTGCTGTTCATCATCAGCGATGAAAACGAAAAACTCCGGACATTCATTCTGGAGGATCTGGAACGCAGCGCTACTTTTATCAAGGCACGGGGTATGTACTCCGAGGAGGAAAAGGATATGATTTTCCTGGTGGTCGATCGCAAGGAGGTGCATGCGGTACAGCGTAAGGTACAGGAGATCGACCCGAAAGCATTCTTCGTGGTTACGGATGCCTACGATACCTACGGAGAGGGCTTCAAGCCTTTCCCGGAAGCGGGTGCGATTCAGGCACAGTAATTTTCAGAAATACCGGGGAAACGGGAACCGCGATCGTCGATTCCCGTTTTTCGGTCCTAATTTTACCGGGCGAGTCCGGTTTTGCAACTATGAATAACGAGAAGATAAATACTTTGCGTCCGCTGCAGGGTGCGGGCCGTAAACTTTTTGTCGAAACATACGGCTGTCAGATGAACGTCGGCGATACGGAAATCGTCGTTGCGATCATGCAGCAGGAGGGCTATGTCTATACCGACAAGATCGAGGAGGCGGATGTCGTTCTGATCAATACCTGTTCGATCCGAGATAATGCCGAACAGCGCATTTGGGGACGTTTGCGGGAGATGGCTCATCTGCGCCGCCGCCGGCCGGGACTGCTCGTCGGTATTATCGGTTGTATGGCCGAACGTTTGCGGGAACGGCTGCTCGAAGGGGAGAACCCCGTGGATATCGTCGCCGGTCCGGATGCGTACCGCGACCTGCCCCGCCTGGTGCGCGAAGCGGGCGAAGGCGGCCGGGGCGTCAATGTCCTGCTTTCCCGCGAGGAAACCTACGCCGAAATCGCTCCCGTGCGGCTCGATCGCAACGGCGTGAGCAGTTATATCGCCATCATGCGCGGGTGCAACAACTATTGTTCGTACTGCGTGGTGCCTTATACGCGGGGCGTGGAGCGCAGCCGCGATCCGCAGACTATTCTGAGCGAAGCCCTCAGCCTGTTCGAGAACGGTTACCGGGAGGTGACGCTGTTGGGACAGAACGTCAATTCGTATCGTTATGGAGCGGTCGATTTTCCGGAGCTGATGCGCCTTGTGTCCGAAATTTCGCCGCTGTTGCGCGTTCGGTTCGCAACGTCGCATCCCAAGGACATGAGCGACCGTCTGCTCGAAGTGATGGCGTCGAAACCCAACATCTGCCGCTGCATCCACCTGCCTGCCCAGTCGGGATCGTCGCGGATGCTCGAGAAGATGAACCGCAAATATACACGCGAATGGTACCTCGACCGCATCGCCGCTATCCGCCGCTATATGCCCGATTGCGCGATTACGACCGACCTGATCGCCGGATTCTGCAGCGAAACGGACGAGGATCATCGGCAGACGCTTTCGCTGATGCGGGAGGTGGGGTATGAATTCGCCTATATGTTCAAGTATTCCGAGCGGCCCGATACGTTCGCTCAACGTCACATGCCCGACGATGTGCCGGATTCGGTCAAGACGGCCCGTTTGAACGAAATCATCGCCTTGCAGAATACGCTTTCGGCCGAAAGCAACGCCCGCGATGTCGGCAAAGAGTTCGAAATTCTGGTGGAAGGTACTTCCAAGCGCAGCGACCGGCAGCTTTTCGGACGTACGTCGCAGAATAAGGTGGTGGTCTTCGATCGCGGCGAGTGCCGGATCGGGGATTACGTGCGGGTGCGGGTGACCGCCTCCTCGTCGGCGACGTTGCAGGGAGAGTTGGTCGAAAGAACCCGCCCGTTTGAAGTGTAATAATTGGTAAAGAAAGAAAACGCATAGTATGAGATTTGACGAACTCGATCTGGAAGACGAGGTGCTGGACGGCATCGACGCCATGAATTTTCAGGAGATGACTCCTGTGCAGGAGCAGACCATTCCGATCATTCTGGACGGGCGCGATATTATCGCCTGCGCCCAGACCGGTACGGGCAAGACGGCTGCCTATACGCTGCCGCTGCTGAACCGGCTGCTGCTCGAAGGCAATGAGAAGAACGTCGTGAAATCGGTCATTATCGTACCCACGCGCGAGTTGGCACAGCAGATCGACATGCAGTTCCAGGGCTTTTCCTACTATATGCCCGTTTCTACCGCCGTAATTTACGGCGGCGGCGACGGCCGCGGCTGGGACCAGCAGAAGCGCGGCCTGCAAATGGGTGCCGATGTGGTGATCGCCACGCCCGGACGCCTGATTTCGCACCTGACCAACAGCCGGGTGGATCTGTCGCATGTGGACTACCTGATTCTGGACGAGGCCGACCGTATGCTCGATATGGGTTTTTACGACGACATTATGCAGATCGTCTCCTATATGCCCAAATCGCGACAGACGCTGATGTTCTCCGCGACGCTGCCGCCCAAGATCCGGCAGATGGCCAAGCAGATTCTGAACGATCCCGCCGAGGTCAATATCGCCATTTCGAAGCCCAACGAGGCGATCGAACAGGGTGCTTATATTTGTTACGAGGGCCAAAAGCTGGGGATCGTCCGCGAGATGTTCTCCCGGCCTTCGGAGTCCAAGACTATCATCTTCTCCTCGTCGAAGCTAAAAGTCAAGGAGCTGGCCCATACGCTCAAGCGAATGAAGCTCGACGTGGCTCCCATGCACTCCGACCTGGATCAGGAGAAACGCGAGCAGGTGATGCTCGATTTTAAGAATAATAAAGTGAGGATTCTCGTAGCGACGGACATCGTCGCACGCGGTATCGACATCGAGGATATCGGCATGGTCATCAATTATGACGTGCCGCACGATCCCGAAGATTATATCCATCGCATCGGCCGCACGGCGCGGGCCAGCGCTACGGGGCGGGCCGTTACGTTCGTGAACGAGGAGGAGCAGGGTAAATTCCACCGTATCGAGGAGTTTATCGAGCGGGAGATTCCGAAATTGTCCTTGCCGGAAGCCGTAGGTGCAGGCCCTGAATATAACCCCGCCGCTTTTTCCGGTCATGGCGGCCGCCGGGGACGCAGTGGGTCGGGCCGTGGCGGAAACGGACGCAGCGGGGGACGTGGTCGGAGCCGTGGACGCGACGGTGCGAAGAGTGCCGGTCCGGTACCTGCAGAAGGTGTCGTCGCGGCTGCGAATGTGGAGTCCCGC
>ENA-OPXQ01001067-OPXQ01001067.1-human-gut-metagenome-genome-assembly--contig:-NODE-1067-length-16083-cov-11.065261_pt1 | contig 16083 bp, 7 predicted proteins | sample MGYA00241769_ERZ502042 | MGnify/ENA primary metagenome ERZ502042 (study PRJEB25962, sample SAMEA2041934) | human gut metagenome | biome: human gut; feature: human-associated habitat; material: faeces...
GAGCGGTGCTTAAGCCGTAAGGCGGGAATTATGCGGTGTTGCCAATACTTTCTCAAGTTGCAGGCCATCTACTATTGCTTAAATCGTCAAATTATCCCGCTTGGTTTCCAAAGAGATTCTCTGCATCGAAATACAAATTGTATTATTTAATAAGTTTAATACAAAAATAGCGTTGTATTCTCGCCATTTCACATCACGTTTCCACGTTTTTGTCTATCAAGCAGCATGCCAACCTCTGCCCTCGCTCTCTCCATATCAACTTTCGCCTTTCTCCCTATCCCGCCAAATCCCATCGTTTGGTCGGCTGTTTTAATTCCAAATCGTATAATACGGCTCATATATGCCATTTTGTTTTTAGTATTCTCCTTCTACTCCACCTGACAGAATAACCAATACCCTGTGTAAAATTGCAACTCTTCCCTTTCGCAGTGTACAGTGTTGCATCTTTACACAGGGTATTACTATCCCTGTCGTATTATAAAAAGGTAATTCACCCTGCAGATTGTTGCCATTTACACAGGTTTCCCCTCTTTTTTGGTTCCCCGCACCTGATTCACCCAAAATCCGCTTTATTTCACAAACGCTGCATCGCGCTTTTCCTCATGTTTTGCTCTGTAAACCTGTGTAAAATTCCAACATATTTCTCCTTTTTTCCCTATTCTCATCTTCTATCCGTTTTGTTGTAATTTCGCACAGGTTTATGTTTTGTAGTATTTTCAGGCTGCTTTGTATACAAAACGGCACCGCGTCTTTCAAAAAACGCGGTGCCGCCTTTGATTTATTCAAGATTTTGAAGTGCTTACCTTGCCGTGCTGTTCTGCTCTGTCAGCCCCGTAAACACCGGGTCGTTCAGCAGCATTCCGGGAACAACATATCGGTAGGTGATTGCCTGCCTGCCGTTGATCACACGCACACTATCGTTGGCCAGTGCCAGCTCTTTCAGGGTTTGCATATCCTCATCGTTCAGATAGATGGAGATCTGCTCCAGGCCAGATGTCTGCTTATATTTTGTCCCGTTTGTAACGGGAACATAGCGGCTGCTGACGGGGTTCAACTCATAATTCTGCACCCCGCACAGGCGCGCTTTTGCAGCCTGTTCATGGATCAGCTCCGATGTCAGGGTGCCCAGCCGCGTGCCGCGCCAGTCCGCTTCGCTTTGCAGCACTGCCCGCACAGCCAGGTGCAGCCGGATGACAATTCGCTGTTTCATATCGTGGATTCCTGTATTCCTATTTGCATGGATTTTTGTTGTTTGTTGCTTTCGTGGATCTGGATTATTCCACAGCATCAATCAGTGCTTTCAGCTCCTGCGCTGCCGCAATCAGCTCCTGCATCTGGTCCGACATTGCTTTGCGGTCCTCTGCCGTATAACTGCGGATCTTAGCTTCAATATTTTTTGCCGCTGCAATTTTACGCAGTTTGCGGGCCGTGGTAGGCAGCTTGGCCGAAATAAAGTTGTGGTCTTTATCTACTGCCGCCGCCTTGTTTTCCTGCGTCTTGGCCTGACCGATTGCATCCTGTGCATTTTGCAACGCTGCTGCAAATACGCTCTCGCGCTCCTGCATGCTGCGGCGTTCCACTGCTACATCCAACATGGCGGTGGTCAATGCGTCCTTGATGGCGCGGCGCTCATGGCTGCGTGGGTCAAGAGTTGCAATTTTCAAAAACACTGCGGCTGCACGGGCCTGTTCTTCCAGGGTCAGGCGGAGATAGGTTTCGCACTCGGCTCGGTTCAGGAATTCCTCATCCAGCAAGCGGCGCAGGTCAGGGTTGAGATCATTCTGAATCGAAAGCGCCTTATCAATCGTGCGGGAATTCAGCGGGCTGACCTCTTTCAGCGCTTTTTTCGCTTCCGCTGCGCTCAGGTTATACGGTGCTTTCTGCAGGTTTTCCACAAAACGCGCCGCCGCCTGGCGCATCACACGTTCATTGCTGATGCCGCCGCGCACTTGCAGGTTTGCGCTGTCAATATACACAACTTTTTCGTTTTCCGTCAAGTTGCGCACCACTTTGCACTGCACTTTCTGCCATTCACTCATGCGGTTGGGCAGCTGTTTTTCTTCCTGCTCGCGTTTATCCTGCTCCACCAACAGGCGCAGCGCACGCAGGCGGCGCTCGCCGGAAAGCAGCACATATTTTCCGCCAAAACCGGTCTTAGGGAACACAACCAGGTTGTGCAGCAGCCCCGCGCGGCGGATATCATCGGCCAGCAGCGCAATATCTTCCTCGGTATCCAGCTCACGGTAAAGGGCATTATCCGGGTTTTCTTCAATATCATTGATATTGATCTCGCTGTATTCACCGCCCGGCTCCTGGTCGCCGCGCGCGATCTTACTTAACGCTGCTTCGTTTACTTTAAAGCCTTTCTTCTGCAGTCGGTCCAGTTTGCTTGCCATCACTCTGCCTCCTGTTCAATGCGCGTTTTCAGCTCGGCATACACCTTTGCATAATCCTTTGCCGGGTTGCTGCTGCGTGCACATAGCACAACCGGCGCACCAAGGCGGGTGCTATCCTTTACAGCCTGTCCCTTACGGATTTCGGCAGCAAACAGCTTGCTGCCCAGCTGGCTTTCCCGCAGTTCATTGCGGATCACTTCGGTCAGGGCAGTTTTTTCCACCATAGTCAGGATAATGCCCAAAACATCAATTTTTTCGCCCTCATCGTGCTCCAACTGCTGACACATGGCCACAGTGCGGTACACACTGTCACGGCTGTAGTCATCGCACACGCAGGGGATCAGCACAAAGTCACTGGCCATCAGGGCGTTGGTCACCATTACATCGCGGGACGGCGGGGTATCGATCAAAATATAGTCGTATTCGCCGGCAACCTGTGCCAGGCACATGGCCAAAAACATATTGATACTGGTGCTTTCGGACTGTTCCAGGATTTGCAGCTGCTTGGCCGCCATTGGGGTGTTGCCATTTGCCGGAATTATATCAATATTATCAAACTGCGTGCGGGAAATATAGTTCTGCGTGCCGCTGATGCCATAGGCACGGAACATATCATACACGCCAGCGCGATCAAAAGTATTATCGGTTACACGGGCGCCCGTCAGGGTATAGGTACAGTTGCCCTGGGCATCCATATCCACAACAAGCACCCGCTTGCCGTCCTGCGCCATCAGCGCCGCCAGGTTGCAGACGGTAACGGTTTTTCCCACGCCGCCTTTTTCAATGCAGACTGAGATACAATATCCCATTGTTTTCCTCCTTGCGAGCGCCCTTGTGCAGGCATCTCTTCGTTGCTGTCGCTTAATCTTTGCCTTTTGTTCGGTTCTTTTTGTAGTACCGCACGCCGGTATCTTAATCTAATGCAATACCGCGGGTTGCAAAAACGGGCACCCCATGCCGTGCGGTATCTCTTCGTTGCTGTTATAGCTTCTATTATATCATATGCTTCGCGTGTGTCAACGGATATTTTGACGAATATTATGCAGGCATCTCTTCGTTGCTGTTCACACCTTTTCTCTGCCGCTTTTCCTTCCCATCCTTCTTCACTTCATCCAGGCATTCCCGCTCACCTACCTTCATTCTCACCTATTATCCCAAGGGCAATACCGCATAATTCTAAGTGCCGATACGGCGAGCGAGGTGCGGTAGCTGCTAGGCCAAAAGCGCAGATAATACTGGATGCTGCAAAGGTGAGCGCCGCCAGTGGCGGAAACAGCGAACCGAAGCAGGGGCAGCGGTCGCAGAGTGCGAGGGGCTTTTGCCCCCGAAGCACGATGCGGGTACCGCAACCCGACATTATCGAGCATTTTGGCAACGCAGATGCCGTGCCGCAGCCGTCGGAGCGGTGCTTAAGCCGTAAGGCGGGAATTGTGCGGTGTTGCCCAAGGTCTATCTGAAATCAAAAAACGCCGGATATTTCCATTTCTCAGCTGCACCCCAACAAAAAAGCAGCGGCCAGCAATCTGCCAGCCGCTGCTTACCTTATTATAATAACGCTCCCGGATGTTCCGCTCCGCTTCATCTCAATTACTCTTCGCTGTCATCCGGGATATCTTCCTCAAAAGCATCCATCCAGCTTTCGTTGTGCCACTTATCTTTTTCACCTTTTTCCTTGGCGGCAACCTTCTGCCGTTGTGCCTGGTCGTTCATTATGGTGCCGATCGGGTTCAGCGCGCGTTCTTCAATAATGTGGTAGAACAGCCCCATCGGGTTATTCACGTTGGGGTCCTTGGCGGCCTTTGCCCAGAACACATCAAAGTCCAGTTCATGCGCCATAGCTTCCATCAACGGGGTCAGGCTGCCATACTTTTCAATCACTTCATTCATGCAGGCCAGGTAATGCAGCCGCATTTCGTCTTTCAGCCCATTGCGCAGGCTGGAAGGCGATGGCACGCACCGCGCTGCCAGGTGGCGGTAAATTTCGTGGTAAGCGCCGCGCTGGCCGCTCGTCAACGTCTTTTCCAGGTATCCATCATCTACAAACTTTGCAAACTCTTTTCGCATATCCTGCCGTTTTACAATCGTTTCGGGAATCAGCTCTACCTTGGGCGGCTCAGGCTCCGGCATCGTTTGCTGCACCGGCTCGTCCATCACATGGTACTCCGCTTCCAACAGCTCCTCTTTGGGTTCTGCTGCCGGCTTTGCCTTGCGGAAAATATAAATGCGATAGTTATCCATATCCTCGCGCAGCACCTTGTTCAGGTACCGCGCCGGGCTGCGCATCGTCTGCGACCGGGGAATGATCTCCTGTGCATAGCGGGGTGCCACACCGGCCAGCCAACTGGTCAGCCCGCCGCAATCCAGGATGATGGCATTCATCTTTCCAAACACCGTTTTGTTGCCGCCGTCCTGCTCGCCATCGCCTGCCTGGATGGTGCAGCAGGCGTCTGCCAACACATCAATGATCACTTCCACCGCGTGCAGCTCTTCGGGCGTAATCTCCGCGCGCAGCTGATCCATGCGCGCTTTCACAACAATTTCCTCCCGCAGCTCGGTGCGGTGGCGTCCAAAGGAATAGGGGATCGTTGTTTCCGGTGCCGAAACATAATCAAAGGTGATCACGCTGGGGTCATCCAGCAGCGAATCCTCAATCGCCACGGTGGGGCGGCCCTTCTTTTTGCTCTTTTTGCGCACTGTGCTGTTGATGCTGTCCAGGTTGGCCTGTGCGGCGGCATCATCCACCGGGTCAATCGTTACCACCAGCGAAAGAACCTTCTGCCCTTTTTTTTCGTACACATCGTAATTAAAAATAATATCCGTCTTTTCGTTAATTTCCGCCTTTGCCTTTTCCAGTGCCAGGCGGCGGAAATCCGACCATCGGTTGGCCGTATACGAAAGCTGTTCATACAGCATGCTCAGGTTCCATACCAGCGGTTCCCCGGCCGCTTTCTTTTTCAGGTACAGGCTCTGGTAGCTCTTGCACAGCTCGTAAATGCGGATGGAATAGGTGGACCGCATCAGCATGGTGTAGGTCACATCCATGGTGGTATACAGGGTTTTCAGCTGCACCAGGTGCGGTTTCAGCACCGGATCCAGCGTGATGGTCATGCGCGCGCGGCCTTCATCAATGCGCACTTTATCGATCCAGCGGAATGTTTCCACCGTGGAAGTTCCGTTATTCTTGATCCACTGGATGGGCGCGTTGGCCAGCTCCTCAATATTTTTGCGCACCTGCTTGTACAGCGCCCCGCTGTGCGGGTCCATGCCGGTCATCTTGATAAAATCATAAATGCTCAGCTCATAAGAAGGCAGGTCCGTATCCTCCGGCTTAATCATTGAAAAAATATGCAGCATCAGGCGCTGCTGGCTCAGCGTCAGGTTGTTGCGCGTCATCTGTACAAGGTCATTGGATTTGCGAACGATGGTCTGGTCCCCGCGTTCTTCAAACGTAACGACAAACGGATCATCTTTTTTCTGTTTACTTGCCGCCATAAGCAGGGGCCTCCTATATCGGTTGCTGTATCCCGGGTGGTCACGCACATCATGCTAAACATTATAGCACATCCTGTTGTCCAGCACAAGAATTGCAAATTTACACAGGGTTTCACCGCCATTACCCTGTGCAAAATGCAACACCCGCGTTGTGGTTTGCCATACATCCTGTGGGGGTTGCCGCCCGGGTACAGGTTACACAGGGTTTTATTGTACTTTCTGTCCTGCTGCTTCAGAGTTCTGTAACCTGATGGAATGGCAACACCAATTTTTTCCCGTTCTCCCCCATCTCCCGGCTTACTTCTGGTTGTTATTATGGCTTAGTTGTTTAGTTCTATATTAGTAATAGGTAGAGCCTGTGTAATTTAACAACGCAAACCTGTGTGTTCAACCAACTGCAGCCTGTGCATTCCACCACCATTTTCCTGTGCGGAAAGCAACCTGCGTAAAGTTGCAAATAAGCCAAAAACAGCCAAACCTGTGTAAATTGCAACACGGGGAACGGGCCTATCCTGTGTGGTTTTCCAACAGGTACGCGGGTCACGGCGGGGCAGGGGAGCGGGAATACCCTGTGTAAAATGCAACTGTTCCGGGGGTAACCTGTGCGTTTTTCCAACGGTAAGCGGCATAGGAAAACAAGGCAATCCTGTGCGTTTTTCCAACACGTTTCGGGAATGTTCGGCACAGAATGCGGGCAATACCCTGTGCAAAATTGCAATAGATCACAGCTGCTTCAAATAGATCAGTTGCAAATTTACACAGGGCAGCACCCCTATATTATAAGGTAAGTGCCGCACAGAATGGCGCGTGAGGGGTTGCAGTTTACACAGGATAGATTGAAAGCTGGGAGCTGGGAGCTATCTGAAACGTCAAAAAGCTCGTCTGTTTCAGCAAACGCAGCCGGATTTTGTGCTTGCGAAAGATTCGCTATTTTCGTTGCTCTCAGATGCACCTCAGGAGCTGGCGCAAATAGAGATCGGCAAGGGGGAACCGGGAATCAGGGGCGGGGCAGGGGGGACAAAAAAGCGAATGGCATATCTGCAGCAAACCCGCACCCCGTTGTAAAGGGAGAACGGCGTCCCGTTGGCGGGCGTGCAATCCACCAAACACACACCCGCCGCCGCAAACACCGCAAACCGTTTGCAGGGGCGCGGTGTACCCATCGCGCCGCAAAAAACGGGAACCGTGCGCCGCAAACCTGCCATCCCTCCCACAAGGCGCCCACCCAGCCGCCAGGCCCCGCCACAAACAGGCGCATGCGAAACAAATAATTGCGCAAAAACAGGGAAATGTAGCAAAAAAGGCGAATTTTGCCGCAAAGTTGCGCTCTGTGTGCGCAGAGGATCATAAACGCGCGGTCAAAGTATATAAAAGGGACCGCTGCCAAAAAGAAAATCAGGAGTAAATTATACAAAGGCTTTGAACACATTATATAATTGGAGAAAAACGCAATCAGTAAAAGTGCTGAAAAACAGGAATTTACGTGGATTGTATTGCCTTTCTGGTGTAAAAGTGCTATACTTTAACACTAAAAAGTAAATGCGCAATGAGAAGACTCGATGCGGTTTTTTTTGAAAACAACATGGCAACGGTTGCGCAAGTAAAAGAAGCTGGCTTCTTTTACTGTTCCACAGGGATCCCCTGTGGAACAATGTGCTTTCATCAAGCCAGCGCGAAAGACGGGTGAGCAGATTGAATAGAACAGGGAAAAACACAACAGGTTGGGCGCGCCGGCTGACAGCGCTGCTTGTCACCGCTTGCCTGGTTATGGCAATGGCCCTGCCTGTATACGCCGAGGTGGATCTTCTGCCCGACGCACCTGACGAAGTAGAGCTGCTGGAGGATGAGTCGGGAACGGCCTCCGGGGAGGATACTGTTCCGCCGGAGCAGAACGCCGCCACCCCGGTGCCGGATGCCGCCACCCCGGAACCGGAACAAAGCGCCGAGCCGGAGCAGCCCGCCCCGACCGAAACGCCGGAGCCCACGGCAGAACCCACCCCGACCCCGGAACCGGCAGCCACCGCAACGGCCACCCCTGTGCCGACCGTGACCCCCACCACCGCCACCCCGGAACCGACCGAACAGCCGCAGAAGATGTACGCCGCAAAAAGCTTGGATAACGTGCAGGCAGTTAGTGAGGGGGGAAATACGGAAACTCACACGCTCTATTTTGCAGTGCCTAACAGTTGGGAAAATTATACAAAGGTAAAAATACATGCCATTATTGGACAAAGTCCACAAGATCGAAAGTATTATCTTGATATGCAGGAAGCTGACGAAACGGAGGACGGAAGAAAAATTTATTCTGCGGTCCTGAATAAGGCCGATCACTATCCAAATAACGGGTTGGGTGGACTTGAATTTTGCGGATATGCGGAAGATTCACTTACAGACGATAACCCTACAGACAAAGTAACAATTGTTCAAGTAGATAATAATAATAGTCTACCGTGGATGTCGTTCAATCCAACAGATCAGAAGTATATCGGCGGCGACTACTATGACGGAAAGAACGAAGATGGCTGGGATCCAAAGAAATGGGAGATCTATACGGTTAGCCATAAGCATTTCGCTGGCAAAGAGATGGCCTTTGAAAATAAAACCAGTGCAACACTAACGAACGTCAAAGCCTGGTTTTATGAACCGGATACTAATAAAAACCTTACACCAGTCAGTGAGCAGCCAATATCCTTAAATGATATCCAACCTGGTTTCACAGCAACCTTTGCCATTCCTAAAGTTCTTTGCTCTTTTGTTCGCTTTACCGCGGGCGATAGTGATACAGAAATAAGTGAATACTACAATTTTTATAATGAGGAAGTAACAGGAGAAAAACAGAAACGCTTCCAGTATTCCGAAGGTCAATGCTATTGCTACATGTACAATGGCAATGATGATGCAACATGGGGGCGTCCCGGTGCCATCCGCATCTATTACGATGCTACTTTCTCCAAGATGGCATTGAATGGAGATACCGGCGACTTTTCAATCCCCAAAGCCAATAATAATAATAAAGAGACCATTTATTATCGGATAAAAGGAGACGGCGTAGAATCCGAAAGCGGCACGCTGGTAAAAGATGGTACAAACGAAAATCTTTATTATATTGACATTCCCCAAGGATATAGTTCAATCATCTTTTCCGGTGATGCAATTAACGGTGACGAGGAGACAAAAGGAAATGGAGTAAGTACAGCGTGGCTGACGATTCCCACAGATGACAAAAATTGCTTCTATGCGGATACGAATGACGATGCAGTATATAAAGATACCACTCGTGGCGGCTACTGGGCTCCAAAAGGTACCCTGCGTGATGCCGAAAAGGGGAAAGATACTGGCACTAAAGTAGTAGATATTAAATCCGCTCCTTTTACGGAAGAAGCAAACACAAAATATGTTACCAGTACGCTGTATGACTATTATACAGATTACGAACTGAACGGCAAGAACCGTGATAAGTACGATAATGATAATACGGTTAATCAGCGCCACTGGGTACCCTTCCGCCAGTTCGATCAGGCAATCAGCGACTACTATCAGAGTTATGTAGATAAAAATACCGGAAAGCCCATTATATATCCCATTTATACAGGCCATTTCCAGCCAAGCGATTGGGATAAAAGATTTGCGGATATTGCAAGTACATTGAATTTGTACGGATGGAGTTCTTACAATATCTTTATCGCAGCCAATAACTCGAACTTTGATATAGGAGACACAAAAGAGAAAAAAAATTCCTACGCTTTCCAGGGCATTGTGGCAGACAAAAGGGACAGCGATGGCGACATCGTGATGAATGGAACGACCCTGAAAGAACCGCATTTCAATGAAAAGTTCCTGACCGGCCAAAACAGCAAAAATGCAAAACTTGGCGAAGTTTACCACAATGTTGAGTTCCCGTTTACCCAAGAAGAAGTTTTTATAGAACCAGCGCAAACGCCAAATGGCCCGCAAAAAGGAGAGGGCGTTAAATACTGGTGGTTTGACAGTAAAGAAACTTCTCTATATCTGCGCAAAGATACAAATAGCGATCAGTTGTACCTTGGTAATGATAGCCCAGGAGTGACAACCGCTGGATATAAGAGCGAGGCGTCCCACAACGTGGACAGTGCAAGTAGTCCAGATAATGTTTCAACGCCATACGGCTTTTTCCCGTTCAATGAAACCACAACCAGTAAGAGCGCAGTCAGGTACAATTACGGTTACGGTGCAAAACTTGAAATCCCGTTTACCCTAACCAGTACCGGAACAGTTAAGGACGACTACAATAATGAAATTCCAATTCGTTTTTACTTCTCTGGTGATGATGATGTGTGGGTTTTCATTGACGATCAGCTTGTCCTGGATATTGGCGGTGCTCATGCCAGAGTTTCTGGTGTGTTGGAATTTGACCAGCGCGATAATAAGAAAAACACCGTAACTTCCTATGTTAGCCGGGTCAAGAACAGCAAGACAGGTAATTATGGCGCTGAAAATTGTGATGAGCACAACCATACAACGGCGACAAGCATTACTTACTTAGGAACAACCGAAACGTATTATAAAAACGCAAGTGTCTCCATCCCTGGTCTTTCTACCGGCAAGCACACCCTTACCATGTACTACATGGAACGCGGTATGTGGGAGTCCAACATGGCGGTGGCGTTCAACTTCCCGGATAATAACGAGCTGCAGGTTCAAAAAGAGGTCGATCTGACCAACGTTACTGATGATGACTTCAAAAAATGCTTTACAGGCCAGAAAATCTTCAACTTCACCATCCAGAACCAGGCAACCCATTATGGAGAAAAAGAGGCCGCTAAACCGAATCCAAGCGATACCCAAAAGGTGAATTTGACTGCGACTGGTAACAAGATTGAACCCGCAACCCCAGGAAAGAAAGATGACTACATTTTCGAGTTGGTTAAAAACCCCTGGCCAGATTCCAAGCCGGATTCCGGGCAAGATCCCGGGCAAAATACCGAACAGGTCCTTCACTGGTACGCACGCTATATGGATACGCAAAGTGCAGCGCGTGAGAAACGTCGTGGCATCCTGACGCTGGGAAACCCCATCAATATCAAAGACATGCGCTTCCTTACGTTCCAGGTTTACGTTTCCCAAAAAGATGGTAGTGACCTTTCCCTCAACAACCTGTATCTGGAACTGCTGGATAATCAGACACCTACCCCCGGCCAAAAAGGCAGCCTTGGCACAACAGGCATTAACGGCGCAACGTATGGCTCGGTCGAAGTGAAGACAGACCAATGGGTCACCGTAAAGCTGGACCTGCACAAGATGAAAGAGCAGGGCAAGTTTAACAACAACGTTGCAACTATCCGCGTGGGCGATAACTATAACCGCAACATCTATTTCAGGAACTTTACCTTCATTCCCAAAGCGGTGCCAAGTAAGATGACCGGCTTTACAACCGATCAGAAGGACATCCCGGATTACGGCTCCGCCAAAAGCGGTAATTTGGAAAACGCCGAAAACGCACAGTACACCTCCAACATGGACACAGACACCCAGTTGGTGGACAAGGACGGACGCTTTGTTCTGGAAGCTGGAGAAACCGTTACCTTCAGCGACCAGTTCCGCCGCGGCAGCTACATTTCGCTCAAAGAGGATCTGAACCCAAACCTGTACGACACCAAATGGACCGTGTGCGAGAACGGGCAGGAGGTTACTTCGATGGAACAAGGTAAGAGCGTAATTCTTCCTAGTCCAACACCTTCGTTAATCGAGCAGAAGGGAAGCGGCCCCAATGATGGCCGAACGGAAAAAGGGGGAGCAGAAGAGCAGAACAAGTATGACGGAAACAAACCCTCCGCTGACACCATCGTCTTCCGCTCCTATAAGGACCCGGACGAAACAAAATCCACACTGACAAAGCTAAAGGTAAAATACGTCAACACCGTCAAAACCGGCGAGCTGACAATCCAAAAGAAGGCCGCAGAGGGTGAGGAAGGTACCATTAATGGCATCTACAAGTTCAAAGTTACCTTTAATGATGTTGGCGGTGCTGGTCTGGAAAAAAAGGACATCATAAGGAATGTTGAGATCAACATGAACGATACGGTAAAATACCCAGACCACACCGTGACCATCACCGGCATCCCCGTTGGCACCCGCTATACCATCGAGGAAGTTACACCGCAAGATGGTTCCAGACTGCAAAGCGTAACTGTTCCGAAAGATTGCAATTCCGCCGAAGTGATCGACAACATGGTGGAAGGCGTGATTAAGGAGGAAAAAACCTACCCAATTACCGCAATCTTTACCAACACCCGGCGCACACTGATCAACATTGAGTTCGATAAGCTCTGGAAAGATGCAAATGGTACGGACGATCTTAGCACTGCGCAGCAGCCGAAAGAGATCTACATCCAGCTCCAGCGCCGCCTGGCAACCAGCATAAAAGATGAAGACTGGGAACCGGTAAACTACGGCCCGAAAGCCTATGTTACCATTACCCCCGATGATAATAATGGCTGGAAGCAAATCTTTAGCGGTTTGGATCAGCGCTCGGTTGACAAACCCAACACGAATTACCAATACCGCATTGTGGAAGGTACGGTGGATAAGGATGACAACTTTACCGCGGCAGGCAAAACCATTACGATTAACGGCAATACGTATGGTGTAACGGTAAAGGCTGAAGCAAGACCAAACAGCGAAACGAACAGCGCGGACAGCTCAACAGGCAATACAGCCACAGCAAACAGCGAAACGAACAGCGAAAACGGCGCAACTACAACGCCAGCCACAGTAACCCCCGATGGAACCATCACCGGCGGCAGCGGCAAGATTGAGCTGACCAACACGCTGCAGAACCCGAAGTTTGCACTGGATATCATCAAGAAGGACGCGGAAAAAGGCGAAAATAACAAAGAAGTATTCTTGAAAGATGTTGAGTTCAAGCTGGAAAAGCTGAAAGCCGAAACAACCGAAGGAGAACCGCAGGTAGATACTACCTATACATTTACATTCGGTAACACCACAAGCACAGGTTCCATTACCGCCAAAACGAACGATAAAGGCGAAATCACCAAGGTGTTCGCAAATCTGGAACCCGGTACATACCGCCTGACGGAAACCAAGGCACATCCGGGGTACAACCTGTTGGCACAGCCAATTAAGATCAAATTTACCCAAGACGGCAAGTGTTATATTGATGGGCAGAGAATTACGGACGAAGGCAAGTTTAAGCCGGGCGCCAATAACACCTACACCATGACCCTTACCGTTCTGAACCGTAAAACGCCTGAGCTGCCCCACACGGGTGCAGACGCGCCAAGCCTGTGGCTGCTGATCGGCATGCCGCTGGCGGTGGCAGGGCTGTTGATATTCACATTCCGTTACAACAGGAAAGGGGGCCGGCGACATTAACCATCCCCCGGAAACCCAGCAACCCCCAGGATGCAGGGTCTGCCCGCCCGTGCGCGCCCGTTTACGGCAGGGCGCAGCCATAAGCCAAGTGGGCAAGCGGCCCAGTTTTTCCTCCTTTTTTCTTCACGGCACAGTGCGGACGGCGCGGCAGCGTTTCCCCGCTGCAGCGCCCCGCACTGCACGCCGTGCTGATGCAGAACCCTTAAGCCGGGCGGCCCCGCCGCCCATCCGATGATGATTTTTTTAAGAGAAGAGGTACTGAAATGAAAAAAGCAAAACGTTTTCTCACAGGCCTGTTGAGCGCCGCCCTGGCCCTCAGCCTGTGCGCCATGCCAGCAATGGCAGCAGGTGGCGATGGAGAACCGGCGACAACCACTGCATATCCGGTTTGGACGGATAATGAAGGTTCCATTACGATTCATAAGTATGAGTGGAACGATGCAAGTAGAGGGCCTGCAACCGGCGAGGTAGGAGACGCAGATAGTCTTCCTTCGAAAAACGTTGATGGCAAAACTGAAACACCTACTCCGTTAGCAGGTGCAACCTTTACCGTTTATCAGGTTAAGAATGAAGAAGACCTGAAAGACTATTATGATGGTAAAAATGTAACTTGGCCTACAAGCTGGGATGAATATGCAGAACCTGATACTACTACCGGCGGTTATAAACTGAAGAATAACGCGCAAGCAATTCTAGTCGGTTCGAAAAAGACAAATGCCAGTGGCGTTGTTCAGTTTGGCAAAGTGGCGGGTGAAGATGGGAATATGGAAACGTTGCCTTTGGGTCTTTACCTTGTGCTTGAAACCGAAACACCGGATTCTGTCAAGACTGCATGTGAGCCGTTCTTTGTCTCTGTTCCTATGACAAAAGTCTCGACTGATACGAATGGCGGTCTGACTGATTGGCTGTACGATGTTCATGTCTTCCCGAAAAACTCTACTGCATATGGTCAGGCTGTTTTGCAGAAAGTCGGTAAGCAGAGCGGTACGAATCCAGAAGTTACAACCATGCAGGGCTACAAGTTTAAGCTCTATAAGAAGAATGATGACGGAACATGGACTTGGATTGAGAAGAAGCCTGCAAATGGCGTAGATAATGCAGGCGAGTGGCTTGACGCAGCTAATAAAACGGGTGTCCTTACCACGGGTGATGATGGCAAAATCAGCGTTTCTGGTTTGACCAAAGGTGTATATGCCTTTGTGGAAACTGAAGTTAATGCAAACGATGGTTACATTTTGGATTCCGGCATTGCCTATGTTTTTAAGATCAATGACAATGGCGAGATGGTTGCAGCGACCGAAAGTGATATTGAAGGCGCGCAAAAGCCTGAAACTAGTGTAAAGAGCTTTGACACTACTGCTTTTAGTGGAGCACAGGTTAAAGTAAAGAACTACAAGCCGGACTTCGAAAAGGAAATTACAGGTAATAAGGATGCAGACTATGGCATTGGTGATGATGTTCCGTATACTCTGACTGTCAATGTTCCTGAAAACGTTGCAAAACTGAAGACTTTCACCGTATCTGATGAAATGAATAGCGACCAGCTGGTTGTTAATAGTGATATTGATGTTAAAGGAAAAGTTGGCGAAGCTGAAGAAACGACATTTAATGAGGGTACTGAGTATACCCTGACGATAACGAGTGCTACGGGTAAGTCTGGCTTTACGATTGAATTTGATACTAAAGAGATTGCTGCATATGCAGGTGGAACCATTACCATTACCTATACCGCAAAGCTCCAGCCCGGCGCTTCGGTTGGTGCAGTGGGCAATGTAAACAGTGCCGACCTGAAATACTCCAAGAAGACAGATATCACTACCGAAGAGGATCCTCCGTATGATATCCATGACGAAGCTGTTGTTTATACGTTCAAGACTGGCATCCTGAAACAGAATGAGGATGGCGAACCGCTGAAGGATGTTGAATTTACCCTTTATAAAAAGTATGATGCAGAAAAAGATACGATGAACAAAAATGGCACCGTTAAGTTTATGGGTGCTGATAAGACCCTTTTAACGCCTGAGGAAGCAGCAGCAAAAAAGCTGAACGCTACTGTTAGTGATGAGCCTAAGTGGTTTGCTGTTATGGATTTGAAGACGGATGCCGACGGTAAGGCTGTTGCAAATGGTTTGCCGACTGGCGAGTATAAGCTGGTTGAAACCAAGACTCACAAAGGCTATAACCTGTTGACTGGTCCGGTGGACGCAAACCTGACTCTGGACTACACCACCGCATGGAGTGATACGAAAACCTTTGATAGCAACACGGGTGAACTGATTAAGCATGACTACAATAGCACCGTGGTTAAGAATGGCGATACTCCGTACAGCTATGCAGAGATCGTCATCATCAACCGCAAGGGCTTCAACCTGCCCACCACCGGTGGTTTCGGCACCCTGCTGTTCAGCGGCATTGGTGTGCTGCTGGTTGTGGCCGGTGTTGGCGTGCTGCTGAGCCTGAAAAAGAAGAACCGCACCTGATGCTCCTGCCGCAAGGCAAAACAATGTTACAATTCACCAATAGGGTATAGAGGGATAATCCATCATACACAGGGGGAGGGCCGGGTTTGGCCCTCCCCCTATGGTGGGTTATTGGGAAATAAATTTTTTTGGGTGTACATGGCCGTTGTTCGGTTGATTTTTAGGCCCTGCGTGGGGAACCACCCCATGGGCGTCAGGTTTGCGGCGAGGAACCACCCCACGGCCGTTAGGTTTGTGGCGAGGAACCACCCCACGGCCGTTAGGTTTGTGGCAAGGAACCACCCCACGGCCGTTAGGTTTGTGGCAAGGAACCACCCCTCAGTCTGCGTTGCAGACAGCTCCCC
>ENA-OPXQ01001071-OPXQ01001071.1-human-gut-metagenome-genome-assembly--contig:-NODE-1071-length-16057-cov-4.814898_pt1 | contig 16057 bp, 14 predicted proteins | sample MGYA00241769_ERZ502042 | MGnify/ENA primary metagenome ERZ502042 (study PRJEB25962, sample SAMEA2041934) | human gut metagenome | biome: human gut; feature: human-associated habitat; material: faeces...
TACGAGGCTGAGGACAGCCGCCGCAAGGAGCGCTTGAACCTGCACAATCAGGCCGAGGTGCTGGCCTACAAGGTGGATGAAGCACTTTCCAAGTGCAAAAAGGAACTGGATAAGGACGAAAAGGCCCGCGTGAAGGCCGACCTTGCCAACCTGCGCCACTGCCTGCGCAAGGATAAGCCCGAAAAGATGAACGAGACTGAGGAAGCCGCCCTGCGGCAGGCCAAGAGCCAGCTGGAAGCCTCGGCCAACCACCTGATGCTGTTGTACTCTGCCGAGCAGACCCCCGGCGATGGAACGGACAGCACGCTGTAATATTTATAATATAAGGTTTGTGGGCTGCTGCACCCGCCCGGCGCAGCAGCCCTTTTTGCAGGAATAGAAAGGAACTGTTATGCAGGAACTGCAATATCCGGTGCGCCCCGGGCGCTACCGCCACTTTAAAGGCAACGAATATCAGGTGCTGGGCGTGGCACGCCACAGCGAGACCGAGGAGGAAATGGTGGTGTACCGCGCCCTGTACGGCGAGGGCGGGCTGTGGGTGCGCCCCGCCGCCATGTGGCTGGAAAACGTGACCCGGGACGGCGTTACCCAGCCCCGCTTTACCTATATCGGGGAGTGATGCGCCCGGCTTGAATCCCGTTATTGACCCTAGGATTATTTTGCGGTAAAATGTGAGTATGATACCAAACAACAAAGGAGGTTTTCGTATGAAGGCCAAACGATGGATCTCGCTCCTGCTTGCGGTCAGCATGGTGCTTGGTGTGCTGGCAATGCCCGCCTCGGCGGCAGCTCAGCAGCCGGAAAGCACCGCTGTTGTCAGCGAGGCGCTGCCCGATGCCGCAGAACTGACTGCTGCAGAGGATGAAAATGATATCGTCAACATCCGCATCCGGGCGACCGGCAACCTTGTCTACGGCTCCGATTATAAGCTGGAGGTGGAGACCCGGCCCGAAAACACCCAGTATATTGCCGTGGTGCTGGGCACCAGCGGCGAAGCCTACGGCTATGTGACCCTGATGATCTCGGATAAGCTGCGCACCCTGCTCAAGCTGATCCCCCTGCCCAAAAAGATGTCCCAGACCCCGGACCAGGCCGAGGAATTCAACGTATACAGCTACCTCAAGCAGCTGATCGACGGCAACGATGTCGGCGTGCTGCTGCGGGTGGCGGACGAAGTAGTGTCGGTGATGGACACCGTCAGCTTCTTTGTCCCGGCCAGCTACCTGACCACGGTGAAGAATGTTTCCAACGGCATGAAGCTGGCGCTGAGCCTGATCCGCAAGTATCTGCCCGAGGGTGCGCTGAGCCGCATCTATCTGGACGAGCAGCCCAAGGACAGCGGCAAGTACTTTGCCGGTGCCATTGCGCTGGAAAGCAGCGATATCAACGCCGCCGGGTTTGCCATGTTCAAGATCAAGCCCAAGACCGAAAACGTCAGCCTGAGCTGGACAGCGGATGCCCCGGCCAGCATGACCGTCTCTCAGCTGCAAAGCGCTGATCTGACCGCCAAGGTGATCTCGGACGGACAGGTGGCTGAAAACGGCAAGGTAAGCTACACCTACAAGAAAAAGACCTTCCTGTGGTTCAGCAGCAAAATGAGCGGCGTGCCCACCGAGCCCGGCACCTACACCCAGACCGCCAAGGCGGGGGGCAACTACTCCTGCAGTACCATCAGCCGCACCATTACGGTGACTGCTGACCCGCAGCCTGCTGCCGCAGAGCAGCCCGCGGCATAAGCATCTTTATAGCACATAAACCGGCGGAAAAATATTTTTGAATTGGATGATCCCGGAAAGTCTGCGGACTTTCCGGGATCGTTTTTTCGCGGGAGAGGATACTTTTTATTTTCTATAAAAGGGGTTGCTTTACTCTTGCAAATCGTTGCATAATACGCTATTATAAAAATAAAATAACCCCTTGCGGTAAAAAAAAGGAGAAGAAGGAGCAGCTTATCTATGGAAGAGAAAAAAAGCGGCATCAAAAAGTTCTTTGAAGAGTTCAAAGCGTTTGCCATGCGCGGCAACGTGCTGGACATGGCAGTGGGCGTTGTCATCGGCGGTGCCTTCACCGCAATCGTCACCGCGCTGGTGGAGGACATCATCAACCCGCTGATCGGCCTGTTCTTCAAGGCGGATTTTTCCGATGTGGTCATCGGACTGGGCGGCTCCAGCATCAAGATCGGCGAGTTCGTCAACTCCATCATCAACTTCCTCATCGTGGCCTTTGTGTTGTTCGTTGTGATCAAGTTTGTCAACTCTCTGCACAAAAAGCCTGAAGAGCCCGCCGAGCCGGAGGAGCCCACCACCAAGGTGTGCCCCTACTGCCAGAGCGAGATCTCCATCAAGGCTGTGCGCTGCCCCCACTGCACCTCCAAGCTGGAGGGCTTTCCCGAAATGAAGGCCTGAAGCATTCAGCATTGACATTACAACAAAACCCTCCCTGCCGGGCGCAGTCTTTGCGCTTTCGGCCGGGAGGGTTTTGCACATTTTGAGGCTTGGCTGTGGAAAAGTGAAGCAGGAAGTGAGGTGGGAAAATCAGGGGGTTCTTACTTGCTGGCTTACTGGACCTTGGTCAGCTCAGCCAGCTTGTGGTAGATCTCGGTGTTGTCGTACACACCGCCGAACTTCTCGGCACCGACACCCATGGCGTACACGTTGACCATGGCACCGGTGTGGGCGTAGGTGGTGTGATCCATACCGGACTTGTGGTTGATGGTGTGGCAGACAGCCATGCTGAAGGGGATGTAAGTACCGTACAGCTCGTAATCCTGCTGGCTCATCTTGCTCTGGCTGGAGGAACCCACCTGCAGGGTGCGCTCGTAGGCCTTGCGCAGGTTCTCCGCCTCGTAGTCGGTCAGCAGCAGCTTGCCTGCGCTGGCGGCAGCGGGGTCGGTGGGCAGGGTCAGGCCAAAGACGTTCTTCACATCCTGCATGGCAGTCTCAAAGGGGGTCTTGTTGGCAATGTAGCCCTGCACATAGGTGGAATCGAACTTTGCGTAGGACATCTTCTGGTGTGCCAGATTGGTCAGGAAGGTGTCGTAGTTGGTGGTCTTGTAGCCGATGGCCATGCCGCCCGTCTCGTGGTCTGCGGTGACGAGGATGAGGGTGTCGTTGGGGTGGGCGTTGTAGAAGTCCACAGCGGCCTGCACGGCGTTGCTCATCTCCAGCACATCGTGGATGGAAGCAGCGGCATCATTGGCGTGGCAGGCCCAGTCGATCTTGCCGGACTCGGTCATCAGGAAGAAGCCCTTCTTGTTGTCCAGCAGCTCGATGCCCTTCCTGACGTAGTCGGTCAGCTGCCACTCTCCTGCGGCGGCGTCCATGGCGTAGTTCATGGCCTTGCCGTCGGCCAGTGCCTCGGCGATGATGAGGGTCTTGCCTGCACCGGCCTTGAGGGTGGCAGCGTCTGCCTGACGGGTGACGACGTTGTAGCCGTTCTGGGCAGCGATCTCGTGGTCGCTGGGGCCGGTTCCGTCGCCGTTCACCTTCTGGAACTCGCCGCCTGCGAAATACTCGAAGCCGGAGACGGCCAGCTCCTTGCCGATGGCGTAGTAGTTCTTGCGGGTCTTCTGATGTGCATAGAAGGCAGCGGGGGTGGCGTGGTCGATGTTGACGGTGGACACGACGCCCACCTTGTAGTTCTTCTGGGCGTGGAGTTTTTCGGCGATGGTCTCATACGGCACATCGCGGGTCCACGGACACATATTGATGACGCCGCTCTCGGTCTTGTGGCCGGTGGCGATGGAAGTGGCAGTGGAAGCGGAGTCGGGGCAGAAAGAAGTGCTGTCGTAGGTGGTCACACTGCCCACCTCGGGGAACTGAGTGAAGCTCAGCTCGCCCTCGACGACAGCGCCGTTATTCTCCACCGTACCCTTATAGAATCGGGCGGACTGTATCTGGGCCGTACCCATGCCGTCGCCGATGAAGAGGAAGACATACTTGGGTTTGCCGCCGAACACGCCCAGCAGTCCGTTCTCTTCCTCTGCTGCGTTGGCGGCATTGGGGGCAGCGGCGTTGGCAGCGGCAGGCGCTGCGGCCAGCATACCGGCGGCGGATGCAAAGGCACCGGCCTTCAAAAAGCTGCGGCGGGACATTTTATTCTCTTTCATGCGAAAGTCCTCTCTTTCCATGAGCCTCATGGCTCCTTCTCTCTTTTTCGATTTACCGGGAACGGCCTTATTCTACCGCCGCAGCCGCCCGGCCCGAAACCATGCGGACGCAAAATCGGCGTAAAACCCCGGCGGCGGCTTTGGGCCGTCTGTAAAAAAGAAGACTTCTGCTGCGCAAAAAGCGCCTCTCCGGTAAAACGGAAAGGCGCTTTTGTATGTTACAGGTCAATTATGCGTTGAACTTTTCCTCGTTCAGCAGACCCTCGCTCTTGGCCACGCAGATGCTGGCGACAGCGTCGCCCACCACGTTCAGGGAGGTGACGAGCATCTCGATGGGGCGGTTGATGGCGAGGATGAGGGAGTATGCCAGCAGGGCGCTGTCATTCACGAAGCCCGCACCGGACAGGATGGTGAAGAGGATGACGGCCCCTGCGCCGGGGGCGGCAGGCGTCCCCACCGAGGCCAGCAGAGCCAGCAGCGCGACCACGACCAGCTGGGCGGGAGTAACGGTGTAACCGGCGCAGCCTGCGATGAAGACGGTGGCCACCACCTGCATGATGGCGGTGCCGTCCATGTTGATGGTCATGCCCAGAGGCAGGACGAAGGAGGCGATGGACTCATCGACGCCGAAATCCTCGGTGCAGACCCTGATGTTCAGGGGGAGAGTGGCTGCGCTGGAAGAGGTGGAGAAGCCGAAGACGGCCACGTTGGCGATCTTCTTAATGAAGGTGATGGGGTTCTGCTTTGCGCCCAGCGCCACCACCAGAGGATAGGCCACCAGCAGGAAGACGAAGAGCAGAACCACCGTGACCACCACATACACCAGAGCGGGCTTGAGGTAATCAATGCCGTAGATGGCGAAGGTGCGGGTCAGCAGCACGAAGACTGCAAAGGGCGCGAAGTTTGTAACGACGAAGTTCAGGAAGACCACCACCACGTCGTTCACCTCGCCCAGCAGGCGGCGGAGGGTGGAAGTACGGCTCTCACCCAGCACATTCATGCTCAGGCCCACAGCCACCGCGAGGAAGACGGAGGAAAGAACAGCGTTGTTGCTGCCGAAAGCCGTGACGATGTTGGAGGGGATGACATTCAGCACCACGTTCAGGGGGTTGGAACCGGTGGAGCCGGCGGCTTCCGTCAGGCCCTCGATGTGAGCGTTGAAGAGACCCATGGAATAGGTGGCATAGCCCACGCATCCGGCCAGTGCCAGCGCCATAAAGGAGCAGAGCAGGAACCAGAAGAGGGTCTTGGCCGAGATGCGGCCCATGGTGCGGGTATCGGCAATGCTGCCGATGGCCAGTGCGATGGAGGTGAAGACCATCGGGATGATGACCAGCTGCAGTGCTTTGATGAAGAGCTGGCCGATGATGTAGAAGAGGCCGAGCGCACGTTCCGCGCCCTCTGCGGTGATGTCCTGGAAGAGCAGGTCGTTGATGGTCTGCCAGATGCCGCTGTTGCCGGAAGCCACGAGCTTTTCGCGCAGCATTATAAAGGCAAAGCCTGCCGCCAGACCGCAAACCAGAGACACCGCCATCTTTCTTGCCAGTGCCGCGCCGCTGTTCTTATTTTTTTCCATACGATTTTCCTCACTTTTGTCCATTTCCCAGTGTGTTTCGCTCACATTCGACCTATCCTACCACGGCAAACTGTTGGACGCAAGGGAAAAATCGGCTTTTCAGGCGATTTTTTCGCAAAAGTATGACGCATGAAAATTTGATGTAAAAATTACGTTTTGGATAAAAAGAAACCTCTCCGTCTCGCCTACGGCGTGACGGAGAGGCTTCTTTTTATGTATTGTCTGCGCCCAGCTCTGCGGCTTCCAGCACCTTGATGCCTTCGGCCTCGAACGCGGCGCGCAGAGCCTCGGCAAAGCCGGGGCGCGGCACCTTGTTCTTGACGCAGAGGGTGATGATGCCATGCAGGCTGGTGCATTCCAGACCGATGGAAGCGCCGTCCGCCGGCACCCAGATCTGGAAGTCCTCGATGTACCGGGTCAGCTCCGGGCTGGACGGGGCGAAGGGGTCGCCCAGATAGCTCACCCAGAAGTCCGCCGGGAAGCCGCTGATGTACTCGCCCATCTGGAAGATGCGCTTTTTGATGCTGAGGCTGGCTTTCTGCTGGTAGACCCGGTAGACCCAGCCCATCTGCTCCGCAATACGGAACAGTTTTCGCTCAGCGGAAAGGTTCTTTTTCAGGTCAGCGTCCACGCCCACGGCCACTTCGGCCAGCGGGGCATCTGCCGTCAGCGGCAGCTTGCGCTGGAAGGATGCCACGCAGTTGTAGAGGGCGTTCGGCGCACCCAGCGCGTCGCGGGCGTCTGTCGAGTAGCTGTAGAGCACCTCGTCCTTGTCCAGATACGCCCGCACCGCCTTACAGAGCAGGGCCGTGAGGGTACTGAAAGGCTTGACGCCGCAGCGGAGGGCGGCGTCCACAAGCCCCGCCTTTTCCAGCCGGACGCGGCAGCAGGTGGGCGTCTCTTCAAAGGTCTGCACCACGGGGCGCTGCATATCGTTGGCCACCTGACTCTCGGGGTACTTTGCAAGGATGTCCTCGATGTCGTAGGCAGGGTCCGTCTCAAGGGTCTGGCCCTCGAAAGCCGTGCCGTACCGCAGGTTGCAGTAGAACTGCAGCACCATGGTCATGAAGGGTGCTATGCCCCGGCCATCGGTCAGAAAGTGGAACCAGTCAAAGTAGACGACTTTTCCCTCATAGCTCAGGGCAACCGTAAAGCCGTTCTCGTCCGGAAATTCGGGCTTTGCGCTGCCCTGCCGCACCGGGCAGGGGGCGTCCGACGGCTCGAGGTGGAGCAGCTTTTTCTCCCACACCGGCTTCTGGAAATAGTAGGGTGCCTTTGCCCGGGCCGCGTCCAGAGCCTGCTGCAAAAGCGCGCCGTCCACGGCATCTTTCAGCGTGACCTGATAGCGGCAGTTGACCATGTTTTCGCGGTAATAGTAAACGATACCCTGAAAAACAGAGCGCTGTTCGGCATCCATTCCTTATTCCCCCGCGTGTGCGGCCAGATAGTCGGCCAAATCGCTGACGGTGACGAAGTTGCGCAGCTCCTTTTCGGGGATGCGCAGGCCGAAAGTCTCCTCCAGGTCGGCGACGACGGTCAGGATCTCCATGGACGACAGGTCCAGATCGTCCATCAAGACGCTGTTCTCGTTGACATCATCGGGGGAAATTTCTGCAACATCTTCCAGAATTGCAAGGATCTGGGACACGATCTCGGTTCTTTCCATAGTTTGAATCTTCCTTTCGTAATTCCATTAAAGGCGGCCGCGGCTCTTTTCCAGTATTCCGCAGCCTTCCCGGTTTATTCTTACTTGCGTAGCAGCTTGCCGGTGCCGGTGCGGGGCAGAGGCTCGGTGCTGAACTCCACGGCGCTCATCCGCTTGTAGAGCGGCAGGGTGCGGTTGGTCTCGGTGATGAAGTCGCGGACGGTCTGCTGGTCGGCCTCGCTGCAGTAGATGACGGCACAGATCTTCTTGCCCTTCTCCCTGACGATGCATTCCTTGACGGCCTCGCACTTGGACAGCAGATTTTCCAGTTCTTCGGGGCTGACGTTCTCACCGTTGTCGAGGATGATGATATTCTTCTTGCGTCCGGTGATGTAATAGAAGCCGTCCTCGTCCACACGGGCCAGGTCTCCGGTGTGGAACCAGCCGTCGGCGTCGAGGACTTCTGCGGTGGCCTCGGGGTCCTTGTAATAGCCCAGCATGACGCAGCCGCCGCGGATGCAAATTTCGCCCGTCTCGTCCAGCTTGTACTCGGCGTGGTCGTCGGGCTTGCCCACGGCGCGGATGTGCTTTTCGTCCTGTTCGTAGTTGATGATGCCGTCGCCGCAGGTCTCGGTCATGCCGTACACCTGAGTGATCATCATGCCCTGCCGTGCCAGCTCGGCCAGCATGGCACCGTCAAACATGGCAGAGGAGCCGCAGGGGTTCCAGATGCCGTTCAGGCGGGCGCGGCGGCCCCGCTTGACGTCTTTGTAGATGGCCTCCATCAGCATGGGAGCCACAGCGATGGCATCGCTGTGCATCAGGCCGAGGTCGCGGTAGAAGTCGCGGATGTCGGCGGAGAGGTTCAGCGCCCAGCCCTTGCAGGCCCAAACGAAGAGGCAGATGAACGTACCCAGATGGAACAGGGGCAGGATAGCGAAGTTGCTCAGGACGTCGTCTTTGTCCTCGGGCATATGCTCGTGCTTATAGTCCAGCATGGCGTCGCCGAATTTGACCTGGCACTCCACAGTGGTAAAAAAGTTGTGCTCCGAGAGCATGACGGCCTTGCTGCGGCCGGTGGTGCCGGAAGTGAACATCAGCACCATCAAATCATCATGGCCCACGCAGTCAACAAGCTCTGCAGGCGCGCTGTCCTTGAAGGCGTCCATCGGGCGGAGTTTATCGCCGTAGGCGGCCTCGATGTCGGGGCGGCAGCCATAGTCGATGCCGTCGTTGACGATGAGGGAAGGCTCGACAAGGCCCAGCTCATATTCCAGCTCGGGCCAGGTCTTTTTCTGGTTGATGGTCACGACGACGGCCCCGGCGAGGATAGCGCCGAAGCTGTTGACACCGTACTCATAGCAGTTGCGGCTCATGATGCCGACACGCTTGCCCTTGATGTCGGGGATATTCTCCTTAAAATAAGTAACGGCCCTGCGGATGTCCTGCACATACTGGGCGTAGGTCTTTTCCACCACAGTCTTGCCATCGGCGGCCACATAGCGGAAAGCCACCCGGTCGGGGTACTGCTTCGCCATGACGTCCGTGATGAGCTCATATACAGTATTTATCATTTTTGTCGCTCCTTGCTGTTTTTCTTTATTGCAGCGAAACGCCGGCATTTGACATATTCTGCCTCAGAGTAATAATACCTGTTTCGGCAGAGAAATGCAACTACGCGGCGTATCCTTTTCACTGTTTCTTCTTACTTGTTACTTGCGCAGCAGCTTACCCAGAGCGTTGCGGGGCAGGGGCTCAACGGTAAACTCCACGGTACTGATGCGCTTATACAGCGGCAGGCTGCGGTTCACCTCGATGACGAAGGCTCTGACCTCTTCCTGCTTATCCTCAGGGCAGTAGATGACGGCACAAATTTTCTGGCCCTTCTCCTTCACGATGCACTCGGTGATGGCCGGGCAGAGGGCCAGCTTCTTTTCCAGCTCTTCGGGGCTGACGTTCTCGCCGCTGGCGAGGATGATAAGGTTCTTCTTGCGGCCGGTGATGTAATAGAAGCCTTCCTCATCCATCCGGGCCAGGTCGCCGGTGTGGAACCAGCCGTCGGCGTCGATGACCTCTGCCGTGGCCTCAGGGTCCTTGTAGTAGCCCAGCATCACGCAGTCGCCCTTGATGCAAATTTCTCCGGTCTCGTCCAGCTTATATTGAACGTGGTCGTCGGGCTTGCCCACGGCACTCATGTGCTTTTCGACCTGCGTAAAGTTCAGGATGCCGTCGCCGAAGGTCTCGGTCATTCCGTAGCACTGGTTGACGACGAAGCCGTTCTGGGCCAGCTCCAGCAGCATTTTGGGGTCGAGGGCAGCGGAAGAGCAGCACAGATCCCACAGGCCGTTCAGACGGCTGACGCGGCCACGCTTCATGTCGTTGTAGATGGTCTCCACCAGCATGGGGGCCGAGGCCATGACGTCGCTGTGCATCAGGCCCAGGTCGCGGTAGAAGTCGCGGATGTCGCCGCAGAGGTTCAGAGCCCATCCGGCAGGCGGGTAGGACATAACGCAGACGAAGCAGGCCATGTGGAAGAGGGGCAGCAGGGTCATATGGCTCAGCGGCAGCTTCTGGCCTGCCGGGAGGCGGTTGGTGATCCAGTTCTCTGCCACCTCCGAATAGGTGTGCAGGCTGGCGCACATATTCCGCTCCGAGAGCATGACGCCCTTGCTGCGTCCGGTGGTGCCGGAGGTGAACATCAGCATCATCAAATCATCGTGGCCCACGCAGTTGGTCAGCTCGCCGGGGGCAGTCTCTTTATAGCAGTCCATAGGGCGGAGCTTCGGGCCGTAGGCGGCTTCCAGCTCGGCGCGGCAGCCGTAGTCGATGCCGTCGTTCAGGATGAGGACGGGCTCCACGAGGCCCAGCTCATATTCCAGCTCCTCCCAGGTCTTTTTCTGGTTCAGAGTCACGAGAACGCCGCCGGCGAGGATGACGCCGTAGGACGCCACGCAGAATTCATAGCAGTTCCGGCTCAGCAGAACGATGCGCTGGCCCTTGATGTCCGGCACTTCGGCCTTGAGATAGGCCACCATCCGGCGGATGTCCTGCGCATACTCGCGATACTTCTTCTCCACGACGGTCTTGCCGTCCTCGGCCACATAGCGAATGGCCACATGATCAGGAAACTCCTGCTCCATGCAGCGGGTCACCATGTCGTATACGCCTGCGGGTACTTTGATGTATTCAGCCATCGGTTTTTCTCCTTTTTTGTCAAATTTTCAGCTCAGCACTTTTTTCATTCACTTTCCAGAGTCATTCCGAATCTCTGGCAGTTCGAGGAAAACTTTGGCACGGCTCCTTATGGCAACAGTATACCGCAAGCAGAGCGTAAACGCAAGATTTAATTGCACAAATATGCAACTTGAGCTTGCATTCAATTTGTGCAGGCAGATGTAATTCTTTCCTTTTGTTGCGATGCGCGAAAAGCTGTGATACACTTTTTTCGTCAGGACGAAACTTCACCCGGAGGTCGAGTCCTTATCAAATTGACAGCAAGCCCAAAAAGCATTATACTGTTTATATCATTTGGCAAAAAAGCTCCCCGCCGAGCTTCATATTTTTATTTATCGCGCCTAAAACACGGCCTTCCGGGGCCTCCGGGACGGATGGCGCACAAGGAGGACCCTTTTCATGGAAGGCACCAAGCCCCGCACTGTAAGCAGCCTTGGCATGTTCGACCTGCTGAAAGGCATCGGAATGCTGGCCATTGTCTTTGCCCACACGGCAGAGCTTTACCCCCTCGGCACCAACGACGTCACCCCTTTCGCGTTCGCGCTGTTCGCTTACCGCGAAGCGCTGATGGCCGCCTTTTTTATTGCCAGCGGCTACGGCTTCCGCAAGCGCTCCATCCACAAATGCATCGAGCAGCAGCTCAAGACCCTGCTCAAGCCCTACCTTTATACTGCGCTGGCCACCACGGTGCTCCACGCTTTCATTCACCACGCAGCTTTCGGCTCGTGGGATGCTGCCATCTCAGAATCGGCCAAGGTCTTAGGCGGTTTCCTGTTAGGCCTGCCCCACACGGCCACTTACTTCGGGCAGCAGTTTTTCTCCTGCGGACCCATGTGGTACTTAGTGGCTCTGATGCTGGCGTGGGTGCTTCTGGACGTGCTGCTCGAGATTTTCCCCGAGCGGTACATAACCCCCGCAGTCGTCGGCGTCACCCTGCTTGGCTGGGGCGTCACGCTGGTGTGGGAGGCTCCTTTCTGCATCGCACAGGGCATGGTGTCGCTGCCCTACCTTTACATCGGCTATCTGGCCAAGAAGCGCCGTCTTTTTGAAACTCCCCTTTCCGGCAGAGCCAAAGCCGGACTCATCGCGGCTGCGCTGGGCGTCGTCGCGGGCGTTTTGCTGACCCAGAGCACCGACTGCGTTTCGCTGGGTGAGTGGACGATGGGGCCGCTGAGCATCCTGCTGGATGGCGCAGTGGGCTACGGCATCATCCGGCTCTTTTTGAAATGGCAGCGCCGAGTGGACGGCCCCATCTCCCATGCCATCGAGTGGGTGGGCCGGCGCTCGCTCTTCATCTTCTGTATCCACACTGTGGAGCTGACGGCCATCCCGTGGTATCTGATGGCTGCAAAGTATGCTGACCATCCGGTGCAGGGGATGCTGCTGCAGTTCGTATTCTCGCTTGTGTCCATCTTCGCCGTCACCGAACTTCTGATGCGCCGCAAAGAGCTTGGCCGGAAGCTTCGGGGCGGCAAGCCTGCGGACAAGCCCCGGCAGCGGAGCAAGACCCGCCGCTATGCGGCAAAACACTGAAATTCCTGCGCTTTGGTATCCAGCTATTTTGAGGGTAGACTATAATAGTTACTTTTGATGCATGGGCTTGCAGCGCGGGTTGTACGCCTTGCGATAAATTGGAGGAGGCCCCGGTAATGATGAACGAAACTCCTGAAGCGGCTCTGCGCAGCCGCATTGCGGACCTTGAACAACAGCTCAAACTTGCAGACGAAGGCACTTCGCGGCTGGCCCAGCGCTGCCTTGAGCTGGAAAAGCAGCTGCAGACCTTCTATGCTGCCCACCCCCAGAGAGAGAGGCAGACCGACTCGCCTGCTCTGGTGCAGCCGCTGCTTTACTATGATGCCGGGTTCGGCTTTTCCCAGAAAGACACCGTCAAGGCCCCGGACTACGAATACGACGAGCTGAACGGCATGGTGACAGCGACCTTCGAGCTGCCGGAGGCCGCGTTCAATCTCCGTCTCGACCCCGGTGAACTGCCTTGCTGCATCACCGATTTCGTCTTCTCGGATGACCGCATCCTCTGCCGCCCGGTGAACGGTGTGCCGCTCCATGGCGACGGCATCCTGTTCCTCAACAACGACCCGAATTTCATGCTGGATGGTCTGAACCGTTTCCCCGCCGGGATGAAGCTGGGCGTGAGCTACTGCTACTTCCCGCTGGAGCCGCTGGCTGACGACCCGTTGTTCGCCGCCGTTCTCGAGGGCGTACAGTATTTCCAGAAGACCCGCGTCTGCGAGCAGAAGCACCTCGACCAGCTGGAAAAAACTACGGCTGACCAGAAGCAGACCATCGAGGCCCTGCAGAAGAATCTCTCCGAGCTGCATCAGGCCAACGCCGAGCTGAGCGCCCGGAGCAAAGCCTACGAGAGCTCGCTGGAAAACATCCTCTCTTCCAGCAGCTGGAAACTCACGCTGCCCCTGCGCCGCCTGCTGGGGCTGTTCCATCGCAGCCATTGAGTCTGCCTGCGGAGAGGAGGATACGATGTACAGCAGTTATACCACTCTGCAGCGGGCTCAGCTCGCCAAACAGGAATATCTCGACACCCAGGAAGTTTTTCTCGGCGTCTATGCGCCGGGGCGGAACGCCGCCCTGAAAGCTTCCCTGCAGGACCAGCTCCACCGCAAATTTTTATTGACGGACAGCCTCCGCCCTGAAGCCCTCGGCAGCGCCGCCGGTGTGCTTCTGGTCAGGGAAGACCTTTTCCTGATGTCCACGGCCCTTTCCTGCTTTGCGGACGCACTGCGCAGCGGCGCAGACTACGTCACCAGCGACGCCGTCTTCGGCTACTCAGGCGTCACCACCCTCTATCACAGCCCGGGCTTTGCAGCCTGCCCGGGCTGCGCACTCGTCTCCCGGGAGCTACTGCGCCGCTGTCAGGCGGAAGCCCGCGACCCGGAAAATCCCGTCGAACTGCTGACGCTGGCGGCGAAGCTCAGCCGCAGCCACGTCTGCCTCCCGCTGGCGCTGGCCCACTATGAGCGGGACATCTGCGCCGAAGACGTCTGGTCTGTAAAGGGGAAGCGCGTCTTTATCATGAGCCACCTGCTGGACATGACCGGTGCGCCCATCGTGCTGGTGAGCGCCGTGCCGGTGCTGCGCAGCATGGGCTACGAAGTGGTCGTCCTCGGCCCTGAGGACGGCGGTTCCATGCCGCTTTTCCTCGAGGCGGGAGCTACCGTCATCACCCGCAAGGGCTGTGTTCAGTCTCCCCTGCTCTGGGGGCTGGCCCTTTGCGCCGACCTCGTTCTGGCCAACACCGTCGTGGAGGCCCGGGCCGTCCGCGCCCTGAGCGGTGCGCGGGTGCCGGTGCTCTGGTGGCTCCACGATGCCTTTGCAGGCTACCCCCACATCGCCCACCAGATCCCCAGAGAGCTGGGCGAAAATATCCGGCTCTACTCCGTCGGCAGCCACGCCGCCAACGCCATGCACTCGGTGCGGCCGGAGTTCAACATCCGGCCCCTCATCTACGGCCTGCCGGACTACGCCGCCGAGAAGTTCTCCCACTACGATTTGAGCTATGCGGGCGGGCGGCCTCTGTTCGCCACCGTGGGTTCCTTCGAGAACCGGAAAGGCCAGGACATCTTCTGCAAAGCCATCCGGCTGCTGCCGCCTGAGACCATGAAGAAGGCATCCTTCCTCTTCGTGGGCAAGGCCGCAGAGGCTGAGATGATGGACGCCGTGCGGAGCCTGACCGCTGACTGCCCCGACAACGTCTTTTACGTCAAGCGGCTCACCCGCGACGAGATCAAGAGCCTGATGGCCCAGTGTACCTGCCTCGTCTGCGCCTCCCGCGACGACCCCATGCCTACTTTCGTCACGGAGGGCCTCATCTTCGGCAAGCCCGCCATCGTGTCGGAGCACACCGGCACCGCCGGGCTCATCACCGAGGGCGTGGACGGTTTCGTCTACGAGGACGACGACCCCGAAAAGCTGGCCGAGCGGCTGGCCTGGGCCATCGAGCACCCGGAAAAGCTTGCCTCCATGCGTCCCGCCTGCCGTGAGCTTTACGAGAGCCATTACTCCAAGCAGGCGTTTTCCGACAGTTTACAACAGGCCGTAAAGGAGCTCACCGGCGAGTAAGCTCCCCGTTCTTTATCACTCTGCCGAAACTGAGGCAAAAAATTTGGCAGTTGTTCACAAACACACCTCCGGACTGTGATATACTCTCCTAAGAGTTTATCCCAGTCCGTTTTTTGTTGAAATTTGAAAGGAGTCCCCGCATGAGTTCGTCCGCCTCCCCCGCTCCTTCGCGCCGAAAGACCCTGCTCTCGCTGGGCGTTCTGGCCCTGCTGACCGGCATCGTGGTGTTCATCTTCCGGGAGCACTGGGCGGAGATCTCCGAGGCGCTGAGCCGGCTCACCCTCGGGCAGGGGCTTCTGGCACTGGCCGTGGGCCTGAGCTACCCGCTTCTCGAGGGCGTATCCAGCTGGCTCATCGTCCGCAGCCGTCTGCCCCATTTTCCGCTGCGGCAGGGTATCGACAATGCATGGATGGGGACCTTCGGCAATGTGGTGGGCCTCGGCGCAGGGTCGGTGCCGTTTCAGACGTGGTATCTCCACCGGCGCGGGCTGGACGTCGGCCCCGGCGTGGGGCTGATGACCCTGCAATACGTCTTCCACAAGACAGCCGTCCTGCTTTACGCCACCGTGCTGCTTCTGGCGGGCCGCCCCTGGATGGCGGCCCACTCCGACGGTGTGCTGCGGTATCTGCCCGGGGCCTACGCTGTCGTGGCGGGCGTCATCGTGGGGCTCATCGCCCTCTGCGCGCTGCCGGTGGTGCAGCGTCTGGCCCGCTGGCTGCTGCATTTTCTGCCCGACACAGGCCGCTGGGCCGAGCGCCGGGAAAGCTGGCTCAAGCAGCTGGACACCCTGAGCACCGAGAGCCGCCATCTGCTGGCAGACAAGCCCCGCTGTGCCGCCATTCTGGGCGTGCATCTTGTAAAGCTGTTCCTGCTCTTCTGCCTGCCGTGGATGGGGCTGCGGTTCATGGGGCTGGATACAGGACTCACCTTCTGGCAGGTGCAGCTCCTGACGTCGCTGACCCTCTTTGTCTCCAACGCCCTGCCCAACGTGGCGGGCATGGGTTCGGTGGAGACGGCCTTCCTGCTGGTGTACAGCAGCTTCCTCCCCGATGCTTCGTCCATGAGCCTGCTGATGTTCTACCGGCTGGCCAGCTATTATGCCGTCTTTGCGGCAAGTGCCGTCGGCTTTGCGCTGGCGCAGCGGCGGCTGAACCGCGGATGACTTTGTGAATGTCGTCATCACCCGCGATGTCGAGGCCGACAAGCAGGGCGACATGACCTATGTTCTCGAGTTCACCACCGAGGACGGCAGCACCCAGAGCTTCGAGATCCTGCACTACGAGACCACTCCCATCTCTCTGAAGAGCGTGGACGCAGCTGCTGGCGCTACCCCCATCGCATTCGCTGCTCCTGAGCAGTAAAAATCAGCTCATAACAAAGAAAACGGCAGGTTCATTG
>ENA-OPXQ01001076-OPXQ01001076.1-human-gut-metagenome-genome-assembly--contig:-NODE-1076-length-16027-cov-2.042762_pt1 | contig 16027 bp, 8 predicted proteins | sample MGYA00241769_ERZ502042 | MGnify/ENA primary metagenome ERZ502042 (study PRJEB25962, sample SAMEA2041934) | human gut metagenome | biome: human gut; feature: human-associated habitat; material: faeces...
TGCCGAAGAATGCGGGCAGCTTACAGCCGATTGTGGACGGCGGCTATGCGGCGCTGGAGGCGATCAATGCGAACCACGGATTTCTGCTGTTCTGCAGCATCGGAGGCGCGATCCTTTCGTTTATCCGGAAAATGCTGCTGGTATAATTTTATAATTCATCTAATTGCCCGAACTGATAGCCCATTTCCTCCCATTTTGCCAGAAGTTCATCGAGAATCTGGGCGTTGGTTTTTGATGTGCTGTGGAGCAGGACGATCGCGCCGGGGTGGATGCGCGTCAGAAGCTTGGAAAATGCTTCTTCTTTGGATGGCTGCTGATCCTGCATCCAGTCCACATAGGCGAGACTCCAGAAAAAGGTCTTGTAGCCGAGCTCCTTTGCCATCTGCAGGTTCGATTCACTGTATTTGCCCTGCGGCGGACGGTAATATTTTTTCATTGTCTGCCCGGTGACGGACTGGTAGAGTGTTTCCAGGGCAGTCAGCTCCTTTTCAAATGCTGCTTTGTCGGAAATGCGGGACATATCGGGATGGTGATACGTGTGGTTGGCGACGGTGTGACCCTCTGCGATCATCTGTTTTACCAGTTCAGGACTGGTTTCGAGATAGTTGCCGACGACGAAAAAGGTTGCCGGGACATGGTGTTTTTTCAGTGCTTCCAGAATGGCAGGTGTGCAGCCGTTTTCATATCCGGCGTCGAAGGTCAGATAGATGACGGGCTTGGAGGTATCGCCTACATAGAAAGCGTCAAAATTTTTTAAAGTGTCGGCGGAGGCATTGCCGACCGGTGTCTGCCCTGGACTGGGAAATCCAAGTCCCCAGTTTCCATCTGCGGAAACCGGAATCGAACCGGAATCAAAGGCAGGCGGGAGCGAGCCACAGGCGATAGCAGGCGCTGAAACCGTGTGCCCGGATGGACGGCGCAGGAAATGCGCGGCAGTCTGCCCGGCGAAGAAAGAGATGGCAAACAGGGCGGGAACCAGCAGCGGGGAAATGATGTGCCGGAAACGTGATGGAACAAAATGCATGGGAAAATGAATGAACATGATGTGACCTGAAAGATATATTTTCATAAGTATATGAAAGAAGGGGGAACATCATGTTTTTATTATAATTTGCTGTCCGTGAAATGCACCGAATCGGAAAAACCAAGCGGTACCATATAACAAATTTTATGTGCTGACATAACAAATTAATGCTTGTCATGCCCTTTGTACCTATGTTATTATTATAACGATGCTTAGATGAGATGCTCCGAACCCTTGAACAAGGGGAGCTGGATGAAAAGCAGATTATGAAATTATGATGAAATAAATAAGAGAAACAAGGAGGATGTTGAAGGATGAAGCCTTATAGCGAGATGACGAAAGAAGAACTTCTGGAGCTTAAGCGTGATCTGAGCGATCAGTACCGGGAGTTTCAGGGCAAGAATCTGACGCTGGATATGTCACGCGGTAAGCCAAGTGCAGAGCAGCTTGATTTATCGATGGGAATGATGGACGTACTGAGCAGCGACAGTGATCTGACCTGCGAAGATGGGACAGACTGCCGCAATTACGGCGGCCTGGACGGTATCAGCGAGGCGAAGGAGCTGTTAGCGGATATGATCGAGGTTCCGGCTGACAATATCATTATCTATGGAAACTCCAGCCTGAACGTAATGTATGATACTGTTGCAAGAGCGATGACACATGGTATCATGGGAAGCACCCCTTGGGCAAAGCTTGACAAGGTAAAATTCCTCTGCCCGGTACCTGGATATGACAGACATTTTGCAATCACCGAACATTTTGGAATTGAGATGATCAATATTCCAATGACGTCGGATGGACCGGATATGGATCTGGTAGAGCAGTATGTGGAGAATGATCCGGCTGTAAAAGGTATCTGGTGTGTACCGAAATATTCTAACCCACAGGGAATCACTTATTCTGATGAAACCGTACACCGTTTTGCGAAATTAAATCCAGCGGCAGAAGATTTCCGTATTTTCTGGGATAATGCATATGGAATCCATCATTTGTATGAGGATAAACAGGATTATCTGATCGAGATTTTGATGGAATGTAAAAAAGAAGGACATCCGAACATGGTTTACAAATTCGGTTCTACTTCCAAGATCAGCTTCCCGGGTTCTGGTATTGCAGCAATTGCAGCATCCGATGAAAACCTTGCGGAAATCCGCAAGATGATGTCCGTACAGACCATCGGTCATGATAAATTAAACCAGCTCAGACATGCGCGTTTCTTCGGTGATATCCATGGAATGGTTCAGCATATGAAGAAACATGCAGATATCTTAAGACCGAAATTTGACACCGTATTAAGTGTACTGGAAAGTGAGCTTGGCGGACTTGAGATTGGTTCCTGGATGGCACCGCGAGGAGGATACTTCATTTCCTTCGATGCGTTGGATGGATGTGCAAAAGCAATCGTAGCAAAAGCAAAAGAAGCCGGACTGATCTTGACAAAAGCGGGAGCAACCTTCCCATACGGAAAGGATCCAAAAGACAGCAATATCCGAATTGCACCGTCCTTCCCGACACCAGAAGAACTGGAAGTTGCAGCACAGGTATTCGTACTCAGCGTAAAACTGGTAAGTATTGATAAAATTCTTGGCGAAAAAGTAGAAGTTGAAGAAGCTTAATATATATGAGAAAACAGTGGATTTTCCAGAAGGAGAATTCACTGTTTTTTGATGTAAAGGTTGTGGTGGCCGATTGTACAAAAGAAAGTCCTCCAATTCCATTGTGCAAACCATTCCGATGAGCCTCTTAGAGCGGAAATCATGTTCAGCAAAGGCTCCCATGATTTCTGAGTTTCATCTCCATTGCACAAAAGTGAATTGCAGGAATTTCTTTTGTAAAATCGACCGTTTAACTGTACTGGTGAAAATGACGGTGCCGAATTTGGAGAGAAAAAACTGTAAAGAAAGATATTACACTAATCTTCCCTTCCGACTGCAATTCCCTAAATCTTAGTCCTCACCACCCAAAAAACTTTCGCATATGTAAAACAAAGTTACCAATATACAGACCAGAGGAAACAAAGTACTCCCTCACATGAATTTGCACTACGGAGTTCAAGACTCAGGAATCGTGGAAGCCTTTGCTGAACACGATTCCCGCTTTCAGAGGTTCCTCGGAATGGTTTGCCGAAGGAAAGCCGCAGCACTTTCTATATACACTTTGTCGGACTAACTTCAACAAACTTTTACACCTTAAAAGTAGAATGATGAGGAGGGAATGAAAATGAATGTAAATGGGAATTTCAAAGACAATCTGATGGGGAAGAAAAAGGTGATTTTTATTGGATGCCTTATTTTTGCAGTCGCTCTGATTGCCGCAATCCTGCACATGGTTTCAGGAGGGGGAAAGGATTCCGCGAAGAACATCTACTACGCGGATAAAGTCAGCGTGATCACCGGAAACGGAAGCGGAACCGTGAACCGCTTTGCAGGCGTTGTGGAGGCGCAGGATACTTTGAAAATCTCACTTTCAGAAGGACAGAAAGTGAAAGAGATTTTCGTGGAAAAAGGGCAGGAAGTGGAGCCTGGGACGAAACTCTTTGAATATGATACAGAGGAGCTTGCAATGACACTGGAGCAGGGAAATCTGGAGCTGGAAAAGATAGGAAACAGTATTTCCAATCTGAATTCACAGATTGCGGCCTTAACGACAGAGAAAAAGAATGCACCGGCAGGTGAGCAGCTTTCTTATACAACGCAGATCCAGGAGCTGCAGACGAATGTAAAACAGGAAGAATATAATTATAAAGTAAAAGAACTGGAAGTGAACCGGACGAAGAAGAGTCTGGAATCATCCACGGTGACATCCACGATTGCAGGAATTATCCAGGAGATCAATCCGGATCCTGGTTATGATGATTACAGTGGAGAAAAGCAGGCATTTATGAGCATTCTTTCTACCGGAAAATACCGAATTAAGGGAAAAATCAGTGAACAGAATATCGGTGAGCTTCAGCCGGGAATGGATGTGACGGTGCGGGCAAGGAATAACCAGGAGGAAATCTGGAAGGGATCTGTGGATGTGATTGACACAGAAAAACCGGAGAGCAGTTCACAAAGCGAGATGTATTCCGGTTCGGATTCTTCTGCCCGGGCAACTAAGTATCCATTTTATGTAACGCTTGAAACCAGTGATGGTCTGATGCTGGGACAGCATGTATATATCGAGCCTGGAACCGGAGTAAATACAGAGGGATTACATCTGATGACTGCTTATATTGTAGATGCAGACGGGAAAGAGCCTTACGTCTGGGTAGCAAATAAAAAGGACAGACTGGAAAAGAGAACTGTAAAGCTTGGTGCTTATGATGAGGAGCAGGATACATGGGAAATTACAGAAGGACTGAAAGAGACGGATTACATTGTCTGGCCGGATGGAGAATGTAAAGAAGGAGCAGCCGTTCAGAAGAACGAAAATGTACAGGCAGGAGGCATGGAAGAGGGGGAATAAAGGATGACTTTTCAAAAAAGAAATAAGAAAAAAATTCTTCAGATCGGGATTGCTTTGGTTGTCTGTGTATGTTTCATTGGAGGCGGCACTTTATTTGCAATGAAAAAAAGTGAAAAAGCGGTCAAGGTAGCACCGGTAGCCAGTATGAGTAATGGTGGATGGTATTCAGAATCGGATATTTATGATTATGCGAAGGTGCAGGCAGGTGCGAGCCAGGACATTTACCATGATGATACCCTTACGATCAAGGAGATTTATGTCAAATCAGGGGATACGGTGAAGATCGGCGATCGTCTGGTTGCCTATGATACTACGCTTGCAGGACTTGAGCAGGAAATGAAGCAGATGGAGATTCAGGGGATTGAACTGAATATTCAGAATCAAAAGGCAGAATTAGAGCAGCTGAAAAATGCAAAGATTGTTTCGTCTGTTGAAAGAAGCCAGGATGAGCTGCGGAAAATGACTGCAAAAGGAACCAGACCTGGAATAATACGGACTGCGGATGCAAAGAAAAATGAAGGGGAAAATCCGGATACTTCCGAAAATCCTGAGCAGCCGGAGACACCAGAAAATCCGGAAGGACCGGAAAAACCATCAATCGGGAAACCGTTTCCGGAAGAACTGAAGGATAAGATCATTTATAAAGAGATTACAAAGGACGCTGCTCCTTATAATGAAGATGGAGATGGAACAAAAGAAAAGCCGTATCGCTATCTTTGTGCGCCGGGAGCAACGGTAAATGCGGAGTTCATGCTGAAAATGCTGGAAGAGAGGGCAGTCTGTATCTTTGATGTAGTGGATCAGGAGAAGGAACCGACGCTTCTTTTATACTCCTGGACGCTGGACGGAAAGACCGGACAGGTGATAAAGCCTGAAAATCCGGAACAGCCGGAGACACCGGAAGAGCCGAAAATTCCGGATGAACCGGATAATCCTGGTGGATATGAGGAGCCGGATCCGGGAGAGGCAGATGGAATGACCAGGGAAGAGCAGGCAAAGCAAATCCAGGAAAAAGAACAGAAGATCAAGGACCTGGATCTGGAAAAGCGAACAGCACAATTGGAATTGAAAAAGCTGGATAAAAAAGTAAATAATGGTGTTGTAAAGAGTACAGTAGAGGGAACGGTAAAAGCTGTACTTGACGAAGAAGAGGCAAAGCTGGAGAATAAACCGGTTATATCTGTGACCGGAAAAAATGGTTGTTATGTAATCGGAGGGATTGCCGAAAGCAGCTATGATAAATTAAAAGAGGGTATGACTGTGATGGTGACTTCCTGGAATACGGGGAACTCTTATGAGGCAACGATCACCAGCATCGGTAATTCACCGGTTGAAAGTATGAAGAGCAGCGAGAATCCTAATATGTCCTACTATCCGTTTACTGCAGTGGTTGAGAAAGATGCAGACCTTTCATCTGGTGAGGGTGTCAGTATTTCCGTAGACGGACTTTCGGGTGACAGTGGGAATTCGATTTACCTGGAACAGATGTTCATAAGAGAAGGCGGAAACCGCTCCTATGTATACAAGAAAGGAAAACATGGAAGGCTGGAGAAGCAGTATGTAGAGGTTGGAAAAAATATGTACGGTTCCATTGAAATCGTTTCCGGACTTACCATGGAGGATGAGATTGCATTTCCGTATGGAAGAAATGTAAAAGAGGGTGCGAAGACAAAGACAGTGGAGTCATTGTATGATTATAATTAATGAGGGGGTGAGGAGATGCTTGAAGATATCAGGCTGGCATTTCAGGGAATCTGGAGTCATAAGCTGCGGTCTGCGCTGACGATGCTTGGTATTATTATCGGAATCGGATCGATCATTGCAATTGTTTCAACGATCAAAGGAACCAATGAGCAGATCAAGAAAAATCTGGTTGGCGCGGGAAATAATGCGGTCAATATCCAGCTTTATCAGGGAGACTGGACACTGGATCTGTCTTATCAGGAGGTTCCGGATGGAATACCGGAGATTTCAGATCAGGTACTTGGTGAGATCCAGGCACTGGATGAGGTGGAAAGTGCAGCCCTTTATCACAGACGGAATGAATATGATGCTGTATATGCAGGCAGTCAGAAGCTGGCAAGCTGTAATATTTTTGGAATAGATTCCAATTATCTGGATGCCTATGGATTTCAGATCACAAAAGGGCGTGGCTTTTCCGAAAAAGATTTTACTGCAAACCGAAAAGTTGTGCTGCTTGATAAAACGACAGCCACAGCTCTATTTCCGGATGGAAATGTGATTGGAAAGATTATTGAGGTTAAAGGGGAGCCATTTACGGTGATCGGTATGATGGCGAGAAAAGAAAATTCACAGCCGGTGATCAATTCGATGGAAGACTATTACCGTTATGTATCCACGGATGGAAGCGGAACGATCTGTATTCCGGATACACTGTGGCCGATTATTTATCAGTACGATGAACCGCAGAATCTGGTTGTCCGCGCGACAAGCACAGATGAGATGACTGCGGCAGGAGAAAAGGCGGCAGATATCCTGAACAGTTACCTGACCGTGTCTGATGAGACGATAAAGTATAAAGGGGAAGATCTTCTGGAACAGGCGAACCAGATCCAGGAGATCAGCAGCTCGACGAACCAGCAGCTGCTCTGGATTGCAAGCATTTCACTTCTGGTTGGCGGGATCGGTGTTATGAATATTATGCTGGTGTCTGTGACAGAAAGAACGAGAGAAATCGGTCTGAAAAAGGCACTGGGGGCAAGAAAAAGAAGAATCCTGACGCAGTTTCTGACGGAAGCGGCAGTACTTACCCTTCTCGGAGGTCTGATCGGTGTGGCAGGAGGGATTGCGCTTGCCTATATTATTTCCGCAGTCTCGGCAGTTCCGGTGGCAATCAGCGGAGTGTCCATTCTGGTCGGAGTAGTATTTTCCACACTGATCGGAATTATTTTCGGACTCCTTCCGTCGGTGAAGGCGGCGAACATGAATCCAATCGATGCACTGAGAAGTGAGTAGGTTTATGTAGAGAAGAATTATTTGTCGGATCCAAGATTGCAGATAAATAGATAGTATCTGTTCTGCAGGAAAGTGGCGTGCCTTACTGGCACGCCATTTTTAAAAATTCTTCCATTGCCCTTGTCTGGTAGCGACCATTTTTCCAGTAGAACCGGATGTCACGGCTGCTTTCGCCTGCAGGAAGCTTATAGTACACCACATCAGAGGTAAGAGGTACTTTTGAGAGCATGATATCTCCGATAAAAGAGATCCCCATGCCGGAGCAGGTGATGTTGTAAGAAGTCATCTGCTGATCCATTTCCAGGATGATATTTGGTTCAAAGAGATTGTTCCGGCAGATCATACGGGCACGTTTTCCAGTGTCGTTTTCCGGTTTCAGCATAATAAAAGGCTCACTTTTAAAGCGTGTCAGAGGAACGGGAGGACAGGATTCTTCCAGAAATTTTTTGCTCAGGATATCTTCTACAGGAAGCTGATAGGAGCGCAGCGTATTATTGATCGGGAATGCTCCCGGAACAGCAAGGATCAGGTGCTCTTCCTGAAATTTACGGCAGCCGTAGATGGTGGCATCCAGAACACTGCTGTCCAGCATCAGATCCAGCTGCCCGTGTCGCAGCATACGGGCAAGATTGGCAGTGGTTTCTTCAATCAGGCTGATCTGGATCAGAGGATATCTGCGGGCAAAATCCGCGATCAGCGGAGGCAGGATCCAGGAGGAAAACAAGTTGCTTCCTCCGAGGGTGAGTGTTCCTTTTTTTAGGTCGCCCCAGTCGTTTGCAAATCCTTCAAATTCATTCTGGATACTTTTTATTTTTTCTACCGCTTTGATATACTGTACCCCACATTCGGTAAGGGAAAGTGGTTTGGTACTCCGGTCAAAGATCGGATATCCGATGTGATGCTCGACACGCTTTACGTTGGCACTGAGTGAAGGCTGTGAGATAAATAACTTCTCAGCCGCCTTGGAAAAGCTTTTTTCCAGATAAACTTCATAGACATATTCCATTCCCTGAAACATAGGTATTCTCCTTTGACATAGTTTTAAAATTATAGTTACTATAAAAATATATGTATTAGATTATATTGTAACACAGAGCTATAATGAAAACAACAAAGGCAATACGCCAGAGAAAAATGGAAAATCGAGGGATTTTGAGATGGAAAATGGAAAAGAAAACAAGACAGGTTATCGTGTAGAACAGGATTCAATAGGGGCAAAAGATATTCCGGGAGATGTATATTACGGGGTACAGTCACTGCGTGCTGCGGAGAATTTCCGTATTACCGGGCTGAATATGCATCCGGAGATCATCAACAGTCTTGCGTACATAAAGAAAGCATCTGCGATCACCAACTGCGAGAGTGGGATTCTGGAAAAGAAAAAGGCAAAAGCAATCGTACAGGCATGTGATGAAATCCTTACAGGAAAATTGCATGAGTACTTTATCGTAGATCCGATCCAGGGAGGTGCGGGTACTTCTCTGAACATGAATGCAAACGAAGTCATTGCCAACCGTGCGATTGAGATTCTTGGCGGGAAAAAGGGAGATTATTCAGCAGTAAATCCGAATGATGATGTAAACTGCGGACAGTCCACAAATGATGTTATTCCGACAGCTGGCAAGATGACTTCACTCAGACTTCTTCAGAATCTGAAAAAAGAACTGCTCAGACTTCATGGAGCGCTCTGCAAAAAGGCAGAGGAATTTGACCATGTGATCAAAATGGGACGCACCCAAATGCAGGATGCAGTTCCGATCCGTCTGGGTCAGGAATTTCAGGCATATTCCGATGCCATCATGCGTGATATCCACCGTATGGATAATGCGATGGACGAGATGCGTACCGTCAACATGGGTGGAACGGCAGTCGGAACCGGAATCAATGCAGATGAAGCCTATGTAAGCCGCATTGTTCCGAATCTTTCAAAAATATCTGATATTCAGTTTGTCCAGGCTTTTGATCTGATCGATGCAACCCAGAACCTGGATCCGTTTGTGGCAGTATCCGGTGCAGTGAAAGCGTGTGCAGTCACACTTTCCAAGATTGCCAATGACCTGCGTCTGATGTCATCCGGACCAAGAGCCGGATTTGGTGAGATTAACCTTCCGGCAAAGCAGAATGGTTCTTCGATCATGCCGGGAAAAGTGAATCCGGTCATCCCGGAAGTAGTGAACCAGGTCGCATTTAACATCATTGGAAATGATGTGACGATCACGATGGCAGCAGAGGGTGGACAGCTGGAACTGAATGCGTTTGAACCGATCGTATTCTACTGTCTGTTCCAGTCGATTGATACACTTGCATATGCAGTGCAGACTTTTATTGACAACTGTGTGACAGGAATCACAGCCAATGAAGAGAGATGTCGTCAGCTGGTAGAGAACAGCATCGGCGTAATTACTGCAATCTGTCCGCATGTAGGCTATGAGAAAGCAGCGGAGATTGCGAAAAAAGCAATGAAGACCGGGGAATCCATCCGTAATCTGATTCTCAGAGAAGGTCTTTTAAGTGAAAAAGAGATGGAAACCGTTCTGGATCCGGTCAATATGACAGAGCCAGGTATTTCGGGAAAAGAACTTCTCAGAAAATAAAGAATAAAATTTTTCTAAAAGACATGATTTTCTCCTTTTAAGGGTGTACAATGAAACATACGCGTTTCATGAGTTACAACTTAAAAGGAGAATTTTTATGCTTCAAATTCAACATATCTGCAAAGAATACCGTACAGGTACGCTGGTACAGAAGGCACTGGATGATGTAAGCCTGAATTTCAGGGACAATGAATTTGTTGCGATCCTGGGACCGAGTGGTTCGGGAAAGACGACGTTTCTTAACATCATCGGTGGACTGGATCGGTACGATAGTGGTGATCTGATCATCAACGGGATTTCTACGAAAAAATATAAAGACAGAGACTGGGATTCCTATCGGAATCATACAATTGGTTTTGTATTTCAGAGTTATAATCTGATTCCACATCAGACGGTGCTTGCCAATGTGGAGCTGGCACTGACTATTTCTGGGATCGGGAAGGAAGAACGGAAAAAGAGAGCGATTGAGGCTCTGAAAAAAGTTGGTCTTGGGGAGCAGTTGCATAAAAAACCGAGCCAGATGTCAGGCGGACAGATGCAGAGGGTGGCAATCGCCCGTGCGCTGGTCAATGATCCGGATATCCTGCTTGCTGATGAGCCGACAGGAGCGCTGGATACGGCGACCAGTGTGCAGGTTATGGAACTTTTAAAAGAAGTGGCAAAAGACCGGCTTGTTGTAATGGTTACACATAACCCAGAGCTTGCTGAAGAATATGCGACCCGTATCGTAACGCTCAAGGACGGAAAGATCCGTTCGGATACGGACGAATTTTATGTCAATGAAGCGGTCATGAAGGAGCCGGAGCATAAGAATATGGGGAAAGCTTCCATGTCATTTCTGACGGCTCTTTCCCTGAGCTTTAATAACTTAAAGACGAAGAAAGCAAGGACTCTTCTGACATCTTTTGCCGGTTCTATTGGAATTATCGGGATTGCACTGATACTGGCACTTTCCAACGGAGTCAATGCCTACATCAAGTCAATTGAAGAAGAGACTCTTTCCGAGTATCCGCTTCAGATCCAGAGTACCGGATTTGATATGACATCGATGATGGTAGGCAATATGGACAGTGGTTCGGGCAGTTCGGATAAGAAGGAGACAAAAAAAGACGGGGAAGTCAAGGTTATGCAGATGATGACCAATATGTTTTCCACGATGGATTCCAACGATCTGAAATCCTTAAAAAAATATCTGGACAGCGGTAAAAGCGGAATCGAAGATTATACCAGTGCAGTGGAGTATTACTATAGCATTTCACCGCAGATTTTTCGGCAGAATAAAGACGGTTCTGTCCGTCAGGTGAATCCGGATAAATCCTTTGAGTCACTGGGGATCGGTTCCGGTGCAAGCACCAGCAGCCTGATGTCATCAATGATGAGCACCAATGTGTTTTTTGAGATGCCGAAGACAGAAAGTCTTTATGAAAACCAGTATGATGTGAAGGCAGGACGCTGGCCGCAGAATTATAATGAATGTGTGCTGGTGCTGACTTCGGATGGTGGAATCAGTGATTTTCTTCTCTATACCCTGGGGCTTCGGGATCAGTTGGAACTGGATGAGATGATCCAGGAGTTTATCAATGAAGAAGATGTCAATACACCGGCAGATATTGGAAATTACACATACGAGGATATTTTAGACAAGACGTTCAAATTGGTCAATGTATCTGAATGCTATGAATATGACAGCCAGTATAAGATCTGGAAGGATAAATCCGATAATAAGGAATATATAAAGAAACTGGTGGACCAGGGCGAAGATTTGAAAATCGTCGGAATCGTGCAGGCATCAGAGGATGCAAATGCCTCTGCTCTGACACCGGGGATCGGTTATCCACAGAGTCTTGCCGAGCATGTTGCGAAAGAGGCTACGAAAAGCGAGATTGTAAAAGATCAGCTGGAGAATCCATCCAAGAATGTATTTACCGGAGAACAGTTCGGAACCACAGAAGAGAAGAACGGACTGGATGCGAACAGTCTGTTTACGGTAGATGAGGATGCACTTCAGAAAGCATTTGTTTTAGACGACAGTGGATTTTCCGGTGATATGTTGTCAGCAGATTTCCTGAATCTGGAAAATGCATTCCGGATGGGTGGGGATTCTCTGGATTTGTCCGGGATGATAAATCTGGATCAGATCAGTCTTGACGTGTCCGGTATGCCACAGATGAATCTTGGCGATATGATCGGAAGCCTGGATCTTACCGTAAAACCGGGTGGAATGCAGAAGTTGTCTGAGAGTGTTATGGAAGGTTATCAGGAGTATGTGAAATTCCATCCGGAAGCAGATTATTCAAATCTGGCGAGAGATTTTATGGATTACCTGATGACGGATGAAGCGCAGAAGATCCTGAAAGATAATCTGCAGGAGATCATTGAGAGCACCGGTGGGTTTAAGATTACAATTGATCAGATGCAGGAGCTTGTACAGCGTGTGATGGAAGGATATCAAAAGTATGCTGCGGAAAAAGGATATACAGATCCGGATAAATTTGGAGAATACTTGGCGGAGTATTTACAGACCGAGGAAGCAAAAGAGATTATGAATGCCTGGCAGCAGGAGATTTTTGGAGATACGGTGATAAATATTACTTCTGACCAGCTGAAAAAACTGACAAAAGAACTGGCGAGTAGTTATCCGGCATATGCTGCGGCGAATGGAAAAGCAGATCCGACCAAAATGGGAGATTATTTTCTGAACTACCTTGCTACAGCAGATGGAAAACAGCGTCTGATGAACGGGCTTTCCGAGGTGATCGATATGGATCAGCTGGAGAGCCAGTTAAGTGCGACAATGGGAAGTTACATGGCAAAGGCAATGGGAACTTATACCGGAGCAATTTCGGATATGCTTGAGACTCAGATCACTTCGGCAATGAATCAGATCGTCACTCAGATCACAGAAGAAATCGGGAACGCCATGCAGGCTGCCATGGGAAATGTGGGAGCCCAGCTGCAGAACATGCTTGGAAGTTCGATGAAGATTGATACCGATGCATTTGCAAAGGCATTTCAGATGAATATGACAGAAGATGATTTGAAAGAGCTGATGACATCCATGACAATGAGCGCGACTGCTTCCTATGACAATAATCTGCAGAAGCTTGGATACGTGGATTTTGCGAACCCGAGTCAGATTTCCATATATCCGATGGATTTTGAGAGCAAGGAAAAAGTGGTGAAAATCCTGGATTCTTATAATAGCCGGATGGAAAAAGAAGGAAAAGAGGAACAGATCATCACTTATACCGATATAGTCGGAACACTGATGTCTTCCGTGACAAATATCGTGGATATCATCAGCTATGTGCTGATTGCGTTTGTGGCGATTTCCCTTGTAGTATCTTCAATTATGATCGGGGTTATCACCTACATCAGTGTACTGGAACGGAAGAAGGAGATTGGAATCCTGCGCGCGATCGGGGCATCTAAGAGAAATGTATCGCAGGTATTTAATGCAGAAACCGTTATCATTGGTCTGTGTGCCGGACTGATCGGAATCGGACTGTCACTGCTGCTTCTGATCCCTGGAAATATGATCATCCATGCGGTGGCAGATAATAACAAAATCAATGCATTTTTACCAGTGCTTCCGGCAATTGTGCTGATTCTTTTGAGTATCGGGCTTACCCTGCTCGGTGGAATCATTCCGTCAAGGAAAGCAGCAAAGAGCGATCCGGTGACAGCGCTTAGGACAGAATAAAAAAAGAGAATGAGGGAAAAGGAAAATGGATAAAGAGAAAAATACAAAAGCAGTGAGTGAGGAAAATATTTACTGTCTGAATGGAAGAGTGCCGGTAAAAAAGGCGATTCCGTTCGGACTACAGCATGTTCTGGCAATATAAGGAACTGGCGGCACGATAAAAAGTGTCGCCAGTTCTTTTTTAGTGTGGAAGTGACCAGTTTCAGAAGCTTGTTCATTATATTTGACCAGCTTGGAAGTATTTGCTGCATAGAGCATTGGAATCAATGTAGCAGCGTTCTGGAATTGCTGCATTTCTTCTGGTGAAAATCCGGTTGTGCCGCATACCAGGGCTTTTTGGTGTTTCACTGCGAGGGAGAGTACCTCCAGACTGGTTTCTCTGGTAGAAAAATCGATGATGACTTGACCGGATCCGCACCGAATGTTCAGTAAGCTATGATTCCAATTGTAAGAACTAAAAAATCATGCTATACTTACGGCAGATGAAAAACTGACAGGATAAGACAACAAAGGAGAGACACATGAATTCTAATTTTGAATATTATAAAGTTTTTTATTATGTGGCGAAGTATGAGAACCTTACAAAGGCATCCAGCGTTCTGAAGACGAGCCAGCCGGCGGTGACGAGAACGATACACAACCTGGAAAATGAACTGGGATGTCGGTTATTTACCAGAAGCAAATCTGGTATGAAGCTGACACCGGAGGGAAGAACCTTTTACAGCTATGTATCGGCAGGGTGCGCCCAGTTTTTTAAAGGGGAAAATGATCTGAGCAATCTGATCAGTCTGGAGAACGGGACAATCTATATCAGTGCGACTGAGACAGCCTTGCACTGCTTCCTGTTCCGGGCAATGGGAGAGTTCAACAGCATTTATCCGAACGTACATTTCAAAATCTTAAATAACAGTACCATGGACTCGGTCAACGCGGTAAAAGAAGGAAAGGTAGACCTTGCATTTGTGTCAACGGATCTGCAGGTAAATAAGCCGCTCAGGATGAAGAAACTGCGGGAATACCATGAGGTGCTGATCGGCGGCAGTCGTTACATAGAATTAAAAGGAAGAAAGATTTCATTGGAGGAGCTTTCGACTTATCCCTGGATCAGCCTGACTTCGGAGGCACTGACCAGAAAATTCCTGAATAATTATTTTGCAGATCATGGTCTGCAGTTTTTGCCGGATATGGAGCTTGCGACGACAGACCTGATCTTGCCGGCAGTCCGTCACAATCTTGGAATTGGATTTGTCCCGGAAGAATTTGCCGAAGAAGAGAAGAAGGCAGAAAATGTATTTGAAATCGAAGTGGAAGAGAAGCTTCCGACCAGAAATATTATTCTGATCTATGATACTGAGTATCCTCAGAGTATTGCATCGAAGGAGTTTCAGAAGTTTCTGAGCAGTCAGAAGAACTAAAGAAGAAATAGATTTTCAAAGTGGATTGTGCAAATCGGTATCCTTTGTAGCCGGGATGTGTATCTGCAAAGAAAAATATAAGGAGAATGCCCCGGAATTTTTTATGTGTGGATCATAATTCCGGAGCATTTTTATATTTGTAAGTATAAAGTTATAAAGTAGAATTTTGGATTAGAAAACGATTGATATTATTTATGCCATTCCCAGTTTCTGATTTCTTCCAGATCCTGTCCATATTCAGCGATGTACTGCTTGTGCTCAACCAGTTTGTCGTTCATCTTCTGAATCAGGAATGATCCCTTATTGCCAAGCTGTGGCAGATGCATGATTGCATCTTTTACAAGGTTGAAACGGTCAATCTGGTTCTGTACACGCATGTCAAATGGAGTAGTGATCGTACCTTCTTCCTGATATCCATGAACAGAAATATTGTGGTTGTGACGTTCGTATGTCAGCTCATGAATCAGTGTCGGATATCCGTGGAATGCAAAGATAACCGGTTTATCTTTTGTGAAGATTGCATCGTATTCTGCATCACTTAATCCGTGTGGATGTTTGTGGTCTGATTCCAGTTTGAACAGGTCAACTACATTGACAACGCGGATCTTGAGCTCTGGCATTTCATCACGAAGGATAGTAACAGCAGCCATAACTTCAAGAGTAGGAGTGTCACCGCAGCAAGCCATAACAACATCTGGTTCTTCACCGCAGTCATTACTTGCCCATTCCCAGATACCGATACCCTGTGTACAATGCTTTACAGCCTGTTCCATAGTCAGCCACTGGCAGCTTGGATGTTTAGACGCTACGATTGCATTGACATAGTTCTTACTCTTGATGCAGTGATCGAAGCAGGAGAGTAAGC
>ENA-OPXQ01001080-OPXQ01001080.1-human-gut-metagenome-genome-assembly--contig:-NODE-1080-length-15951-cov-3.393998_pt1 | contig 15951 bp, 9 predicted proteins | sample MGYA00241769_ERZ502042 | MGnify/ENA primary metagenome ERZ502042 (study PRJEB25962, sample SAMEA2041934) | human gut metagenome | biome: human gut; feature: human-associated habitat; material: faeces...
CTGTGATTGATACAGTATAGACGGACTTTCAGACCTCACTGTGCGGCATACTTCGTTACTTTAGCATATATTTTTTGTTACGTCAACCATTTTTTACAAATTTATAAAATATTTTTATCTGAAAGCAAAATAAACCAGCACCAGCGCTCCAAGCACGATACGGTACCATCCAAATACCTTAAAGTCATGTTTCCGGATATAGGACATCAAAAAGCGGATGACAACAATGGATACAAGAAACGCAACCACTGTTCCAACTCCCAGGATCACAAGCTCTGCCCCGGTAAATGCGAATCCAAATTTCAAGAGTTTTAAGAGGCTCATGCCGAGCATAACCGGAACTGCAAGGTAGAACGTGAACTCCGCAACAGCTACACGGGAGACACCGATGATCAGTCCACCTATGATCGTTGCACCGGAACGTGAAGTTCCAGGAATGATGGAAAGAACCTGAAACAATCCGATCATAAATGCAGTCTGGTAGGAAATATCCGCAAGTGTTTTGATCTTTGGCTCTCTTGTCTTATTCCAGTTTTCAATCAGAATAAAGGCAACACCATAAAAGATCAGAGCGATCGCAATCACAACCGGTGTGTGAAGATGTGCTTCGATATAATCGTCAAATAATATTGTGACAGCCGCTCCCGGAATACATGCTACCACTACTTTAAACCATAAAGAAAAAATATCTTTTCTTATCACAGGCTTCGCCTTATCCTTAAACTGGAACGGAAACATCCGGTTCCAGTAGAGGACTACAACCGCAAGGATCGCACCAAGCTGAATGATAATAAAAAACATTTCCTTAAAGGAATCACTTGCGTTTAGCTGTAAAAATTCGTCCACTAAAAGCATGTGTCCGGTGCTGCTGATCGGGAGCCATTCCGTGATTCCCTCCACGATTCCAAGAAAAATTACTTTTAAAATCTCAATAAAACTTAAATTCATTTTTATTCTCTCTATACTTTCTTAATTTTGATGATACTCAAATGTCCGTAAAATGTTCCAGATTGTGTCAGGACAAACTCTCCCGCAGTGATTTTTTGATTTTCTTCCGCGTGACCTCAACAAGACCGAGTTTTGTCATCTCAACGATCTGCGTTGGTACCGGATCTTTTTTCAGTGCCGCTCCAAAAACATTTAAAAGTTCACTCTCTGCCGACTTTGCTTCCAGATTGATAAAATCAACAATGACAATCCCTGAAATATTGCGCAGCCTTAACTGTCTTGCAATTTCTTCTGCAGCTTCGATATTTACTTTAAGGAAGTTTTCCTGCATTTCCTTTTTGGCAATGTTTTTTCCGGTATTTACATCAATTACCGTCAGAGCTTCCGTCGGCTGGATAATAAGGTATGCACCTGACTTTAACCATACTCTCTCCCTCAATGCATCGTGAAGCTGTGATGTGATCCCGCTAAGTGCAGATAATGAAACCATTTCATCTTCATAACCTATCAATTGACGTTCTATGAATCCCAAAGCACTCATCTTATAAATACGGAGATAAGCCTCGAAATAGAATCCTGCCAACCACGGCCATGCAGTTCCCTGATGATAAGCATAATCACGCTGCATCTGCGGACCTACATAGTTGGGGTTATAACCACCACTCTTCGGACTGAGCGAACGAAGTCCTTTCGGTGTCAATAATTCTTTGGTCACCACATCCAATACTCCCTTCTTTTGACGGGCATCCAACGGAGAGTAATCAAAGGCTACGGTAAATATCATATTAGGACGCACACTCCAATCCATCATATTACCATCCACATAATCAAGAAGATAGCCATATTCATTCAAGAAAGTATCTATAAATGATTTACCGGTCTGCTCGGCTAAAGTTTGTAACGTTTCAGCCAAATTATTGTTTCCTGTTTCACCTACTAGTTCACCGACAAAACAAAGCGCATTATACCATAATGCATTTATCTCCACAATATATCCTGTACGCGGAATTACCGGATGTCCGTTAACGGTAGAATTCATCCAGGTAATGGCTTTCTCCGTTCCGTTAGCATAAAGCAATCCATTGGAATGGAGGAAAAGGTTAGGATGGTTTTCCCTACGCAGATATTCCATTATTTCTTCCAACAACTGACCATACTTCTCACGACATTTGTCGCGTGAAACCATTTTGGCATATTGCTGTATACACCATACGGCCCAAAGTAATACGTCAGGATGTTCCATCTCATATATCTTCAGGTCATTCGGTTCATCATTAATAAAATCATGAATCGCTTTGCGGGCAGTTTCCATCACACTCTCAAACTTAGCCACTTCATCAATAGCCAATGTCAGCCCCGGAAGAGCAATAAACATATCACGGGCACGGCATTTAAACCAGGGATAGCCGGCAAGAATATAAGACTCCTCGTTTTGTTTGTTGAGGAATTGATGAGCTGCATTTATCAGGCAATGCTGAAAATTATCACGCGGGGTGCGTTCTTCCATTTCCTCTTCAAAGGTCTTCTTCAACGTTCGTGTACTTGCTTCCGAAACACCTCCCGAAAATACAACGCTTTCACCCTTCTTGATATCTACTTCAAAATACCCCGGAACATAGAGATCCTCATTAAAGTCGTAACCTCTTTCTTGTTCTTTCGGATACTCTATACCACGATACCAGTCAGGCTGGAAATGAAACTCATTCTTTTTATTAAGCTGCATAAAGAGTTCGGGATATCCCGCATACATACATGTCTTTATACCATTATCCACTTCCTGATAATCACGACTTGCCTGCGCATTTTCATGTGTATATTGGCGGACACTACGGAAAGCCAAAAAAGGACGAAGACGGAGAGTAGTGGCAGAATGAGCTTCGACTAAGGTGTAGCGAATCAGAATTCTATTTTCGTGATGTACAAACAGTTTTTCTTTCTTCAGCACCACACCACCCACACGATACCAGGTTGTTGGTACTTTCTCACACTCAAATTCGCGAATATACTTGTGTCCGCGAGGGCTGTAGTTATTGCCCTGATACTTATGAAGCCCCAAATTGAATTCAGCGCCATGCTGTACTACCGTTTCATCCAAAGACGATAGTAATACATGATTCTCATCATCAATCTCCGGTACCGGAATGACAAGCAATCCATGATATTTTCTCGTATTGCAATCAACAATGGTTGTACAATGGTAAGCCCCTGAACGGTTTGTGCGGAGAATTTCTTTCGGTAATGATTCCCCGAGGTTCGTCATAAGAGTCTTGTCAAATCGTAAGTAACTCATAGTTGTTATATTAAGGTTATAAATTATTCTGTTTTTTATCTGCAATATATGTTTCTATTTTTATGCAATGCTCAAAATTAGTGATTTTATGGATAAACCAAAATTAAATAGCAAAATATTTTTCTTTTTTTCCCTATTTATCATTCGTATTACAAAGAAACACCTATATATGTGACAAAATGAAACCTTTAACTTTTTCTAAGAAAGACAAAAACAGAAGGCTTTTATTATATTGAGACAACCTTAACGAAAATATACTATGTAATAGGAAGTGCTTTTTTCATGTTGTAACGATAAGCTAAACATGCCAATATAAAATACCCCACACATTGCATCCATAAAATGATGTACTGTTGACTAATCCCTGACATATCGGCTCCCATCGAGTTTATTTTCACGAAAGCCAAAGTACCCGGTGCAGCAGGAATCAAATAATGTGTCCATTGCCAATACCACGGCATTAATTCCAGCGGATAAGAAACCCCTGAAAGAAATATCAACCCGACAGAAAAAAAGGCTATCATTAACAAAGGCGCATCACTGTCACTGAAAAACACCGAACATGCCAATGCAAAGAAACTGGTTGCTATAATATAAGGTATCATCAACTGAATAATAAGTATAGGGTGCGCCAAATGAGGTAATTGAAACAACAAAGGCAGTAACCCCAACAGAAAGACTGAAAAAAAGGCATAAAACAATACATACACTGAAGTCTTTCCCAAAACAATGGATGCCATACGTGAAAACGACAAGTCTACCCTGTGGTTCTCATTATTATCTCCACCGCCAAGCGAAGTAAAGAAACGAAAAGCAGTTGTCTCTTCTCTTCCGTGAAGAGACATACGAGATACGGATTCTTCACGTTCTTTACCGCTCAGCATACTGATAACCATTACCAAAGTCTGAAATATCACGACCATCAGTACAGCCGGAATCAAATAAGTGCCATATCCATCGGTGTAATTATACAGTGCCATACCCACTACATCAATTGAACTTGTCCGGATAATCGGTTGTATATCTTTCTGAGGGAGAAAAACAACCTGATTGGGGCGAACCTCATCATTTACCGCCAACATTGCCCCGGCCGATGCTTCTTGCATGGAAGCATAATAAAGAAAAGCCGTGGTAGTGCTATACATTACATAAACAGCCTCTTCACCACGCCCCACCCGACCATCAAAATCTTCGGGTATATAAACAATTCCTACTACCTCCCTCTGCTTCATCAACTTTTTGGCAGCTTGCAAATCAGCATTATTTGTCAGTACTTGGGCCTGCGGAGTGGCATCCAGCAAGCGCGAGTAATGACGGCTCAAAGGTGTCTGACTCATATCGACTACAGCCACCGGCGCATTACGTACCACATTGGGAGCATACATATAATTGTATAGCAAACCATATAAAAAAATACCACCGCTTAATACCATTAAGATAGAATAACGGGTACACATCACACGGAATTCCCGCACGGAAACAGCAAGTATATTATTCAATATTGTCATATTTTCTACTAATTAAAGAACGTTTTAAATGTGGCAACAACAGCAACGGCAACAGCAAAAAGAGTAACAACGCCACTACATTAGTCCACATATAAGCATATCCGTAATTACCATAGAGTAAAGTCTGTCCTATTTCAATAAAATGACGAACAGGAAACAGATAAGAAGCATAATACACCGGTGCATACATGTGCGGTACGGGAAATGTGACTCCTGAAAGAGTAGCTCCCAACGAACCCACCATTGACACAACGCTGATAATGATACTCAATGACGGAAATAGGGAAAAAAGAAATACAGCCAATGCCTGTGTAGAAAGTACGAACAATGCTGAAGTAAGATTCAGTGGCCAGAATCCGCAATCCATCGGTATATCGAATATGCCAAAGTAAATATAATTAGCAAAGATACTCATTGCTATAAAGATAATCGTATACGGCAAAAGCTTCCCTATAATGGCTATCAACATATTCCCGCCGGCAGTCTGCAGCCACTCAAAAGAGGTACCGAATTTCCCTTCGCCACCAATGGCATAAGTAGTGACTAGTAACAATAGTACTTGCAGAAACACGAAGAAAAAAGGATGAGTCAGATATACAGAATAGTCCATATCAGGATTGAATAACGGATGATTTTGAGTAGTAACAGGCAATAAGAAAGATTTGATTTCTCCTTCGCCTACTCCCAACGCCACTGCATGAGTTACAATAGGGCTAACCGATATATTCTTTAATAAGCTTTGGAAAGCACCATGTATTTCGCTACCCACACTCAACAATGCATAATGATAATAATAGGTCAGAGCCACTTCCTTGCCATCCATTACCTTAGCTTCAAAGCCAACAGGGATACTCAGATATCCATAAATATTTTTCTTTTGCACATCAGTACGCGCCTCTGTCTCATTGGCATAATATTGAGTGACACGAAAAGTCGGATCTACCTTAACCATACGAATGATTTGCCGGGAAGTAACCGTATTATCACCATCCACGACACCAATGGGAAGATTCTCCATTTGTCCGTCACCAAAAATTGTTCCCATAAAAAAAAGCGAAAACAACGGAAGTACAATACACGCCACAAAGTAAATGCGACGTGACAACATACGGTCTATTTCCCTCTTGATAACTGCTATTAAAACTGACTGCCCCATCGAAATAGTCCTCATTTCAATTCATTCAAATTCACAAGTACGGACATACCCGGCCTTAAGCCATCCACCGGTTGCAGAGGCAGAGCATGAATCTCAAACGTTTTCATATCATAAGTTCCCGTCTGCTTGGTAGAACGCCAAGTAGCAAAACTACCCAACGGACTAATGTAATATATCTTAAACTCAATATTCTCAACTTTCAGTGCCGGCACATTTCCCCTAAAGGTTTCATTCATGCGAAAATAATGCATGTAATCCTCACGTACATTGAGCACCACATGACAATCATCCAACACCACCAAACTCATAATAGGAGTTCCTGCTCCCACCAGTTCTCCACGTTTAGGATAAATAGTCGAAATTTGTCCGTTCTCAGGGGCAGTGAGGCGGGCATCCATCAACAAGGCTTGTACCTCATTTACAGTGCTCCGAGCAGCATCCACCAATGAACGCGCACTCTCCTTATCCTCTTTCTGAGCTCCATCTTTCACTAACAAATATTGTTGATGTGCAGCACGTTCAGCTGCCACAGCCGCTTTATACACAGCCTCTACTTCATCTTTACGCTGACTGGTCACCACACTGTCACGATACAAATTCTGTATACGGTCATAAGTCACTTTTGCCAATTGAAGGTCACTTTTAGATTTATTCCAAAGTTCTTCTACCGAACGCACTATTTGCTCACGCGTACCATCATCTATCTTTTTGTTTTGATACTTGGCAATATCTTCCAATGCATTTACCTGCCGGAATTTTGCCCAAGCTTCGGGACTGTTGATAACGACAAGCGTATCACCTACTTTTACATTCTGCCCTTCCTTCACTAAGAAAGTATCTATGCGTCCCGGCAATTTACCGGAAATGCGAATCTCGGTGGCTTCTATTTGTCCTTGCAATATCACAGGTTTATTGCTCATGGCAATAATACCGATAACAGACACGACCACAACCGCTACCAGTACCACCATGAAAGCAACGGCTAATTGTTTCTTTTGCTTTTCCATATTTTAAATTATTCTTTTATTATTGGAGAATCCCCCGATTCATAAGTAGGAAATATAAAATCTTCCGTCTTTCCTGCACGACTGTATTGCCAAAAAGTCTCGGGCACTCCACAGGTAGCAAGCAAAGAAGCCAACGATACATCATATTGATAATATGCCATCAGAAAGGCTATCTGGATTTTAGACAACATCGTTTCGGCATCTATCACTTCGGTGGAAGTTGCCATGCCTTCCTGAAATGATTTTTTACGAATTCTCACCAATTCACGGCTCATCTCAATCGTTGTATTCAAGGCAGCTACATTATCCCGGGCATTCTGAATCTCACTATACAGTTTATCAACCAACACACTCAGCTCATTCCGGGCTTTTTCTCGCCCCAAAGTAAGTGTTTGTTTTGTCAGTCGAGCCTGACGCACATTTGCCTCACGATTCAGACCATCAAATATATTCCACGTAAAGCCCACTCCTACCATTGTGCGAGGCATCAGATTACGAGGAAGATTATCGGCATACAGAGTTTGCTTACCGAAAAGTGCAATATTTGGAACATAAGCACTCTTACTGATTTTTAATTGGTTATCTGCCATCGACTCTTGTAATCGAAGTTTATTTACCATATAATTATTGCCACCTATCAAGTTCTTAAAGTACAATTCATTCGGCAAATCATCATTCATAAAAAGTGGAGAAACAGGATTGATAACAGTAACATCTTCCACATTCAAAAGAACTTTCAAAGCATTCTGAGCTACTGTCAAATCTTTACGTGCAGACTCCAGTTCACGTTTAGCCTCATCCATACTGACCTGAGAGAAAAGACGTTCCGCTTTGTTTATCATACCATTAGCCTCCAATTTCAGAGCGTTCTGATAATGCTTCTGAAGACCATTATAGGTTTCTTCACGCACTTTTACTACGCGTTGTGCCAAACGAAGGGCATAATAAGCAGCTACCAAATCTGTCTGAAGAACGGCTTCCGTTTCTTCACGGTCTACTTGTGCGAAATCCACCATACGATTCCCTATTTTAGTGGCAAAAACTCGCTTTCCACCAGTGAAAACAGGCCAAGTGATATTGGCATCAATAGTAGTCAAGTTACGTTGAAGCAATGGAAAGGTCAGTGTATGTGTTCCAATATTGTCTAAAATAGAAGAAATAAACCGGTCGTCAGGCAAAATGGAATGAACAAAATCTTTCGCCGGATCCGTAAATTGTTTTAATGGTTCTTTCACCTCTATGTTGTTAGACAAATGTACATAAGCTCCGGTTGCATTAAGAGATGGATACCAAAAAGAATTCATCTTTTGGCGTTCACTGCGTGCTATGCCCACCGCCTTATCAGCCATCTGCAATGTCCGATTCCCCTTATTCATCAAGGAGACGGACTGTTCCAAAGTTAAAGACACCTCCCCACTCTGCGCCCACAGTCCAACAGGAAGGAATAAAAGACATAAAAATAGTTTGTAATAATACATATAGGCTTTTGTTTCTGTTATGATGTAGTAAACAGAAAACAAAAGAGAATGTTTAAAAGAAAAAGAAAAGTAAGAAGCCTACTATTTATTGAACAATTCAAAAGTAAACTTGAACCCGAAAGTATCGAAACGTCCGTTAATAGTACTCACAAACGCACCTACATCAAAGATATGTGTACCTATCCCATACCCCAACTCTATATAGGGATTTAAATGAGGCATGAACAAGACACCTGCATATAACCGCTCCTGTTGAATCATCCCCAACCAGCGATTCAATGGCTTCAATAGAATGAACGGTGATTCGTAAGTAAGATTGCCACGCCAATACTGACGGGAAGAGTTGTACCAACGTCCATCCAACAATTGAAAAGTTCCTCCGATTTCATCATTCCAACCTTCCGGCAAATTATGACGGGAGAAGTTGGCGAAATCCACAAAATACACATCATTCTGTTCTGTAAACATACCACCGCCTATACGGTAACCTAAACTACGGATACCTCCTAATTTTAAATTTTGCTGAACATCAACTTCCCAACGTTCATGCGAACCGGTACTACCTAACACCCCTTTGATACCACGTTCATAATCTAATGTAAACGTAGGCATTTTCGAACCTACATTCATCTTACGATGTCCATTCATATAATAATACATTCCGGGAGTCCACTCAATACGTACACGGGGTGCAAAGGTATTATACTCCGAGCGAATACCTTTTAGTGCCAACCAATCCTCTTCAGGCAAAGGCTTCTCTGCCTCCAATCTTTTCTTATTTGCCAAATAACGCCAATGGATAGAGACACCCGCCTTGATATACAAACCATTCACCACTTCAATATTATGGAACAAATTCAAATACACATCTTTAAAATAATCCAGTTCCACTTTATCAAAATTGAATGTACTATCAGGCAATTGTTTTAATTGGTCCAATACCACGCTACTATAAATACGGTTACCATTACCCACATTGATTTCAAATCCCGCCTGTTTCTCGGGCCAATACTGAAACTCTGTGTCTGCCTTTACATAAAGCTCTTTACGCGTGAAGTTATAACCAATCTGCGGTACAATCCTTAACAAACGCCCTGTATGCTGGAAGTAACGGTTATATTTAAACTTCTGCTTATAAGAGAAGCCCCGGCTATGACTGTAACTGAACAGCACCGGATTGATAAGCGGAGAGCAACGAACACTGCCAATACCAGCCAAGTTAACATTGTAGCTACTGATAAGAGCATCACCCAATTGCCCCCAAAACTCGATACTTTTACTCTTTTTCTTTTTAGGTGTATGCAATATCGTATCACGACGCATAGCAAATTTTTTATATAAGCTATCTTCATCTACAGACAAAGGCAAAGGGCGAAGTTCCTTGAACTTATCTTTGTCCGTTATCAACTGAGCCGAGTCACAAGTCAACTGATAAGACTCCGTTAAATCATGATGATGCTTTTTACTCGACTTACGTCTGGCTTCTCCCTGATTATAATAATGTATCTCATGGTATTTCATCCAGGCATTGCAATTCATCTCCAGATGATTTCCTAAAAATTTAAATATCAAATTCAAATCAAAACGCACAGGCAGAAATTCTTCATCACCTTCCTCCCCCATTATAATATTTACCTTAAAATTTATCACATCATATACTCCTTCAATATAAAGTTGGCGGATAGTCCATACCTGATCGCTTACCCACATATATCCACTGACCAACTGAGTTCCTTTAAATTTAGGAATAATAAGTATTTTATATTTCTGGCAATCATTAGGACCGGCTACCGAATCGAGTAAATAAGTATAATACCGACTAGCCTTCTTATCAAGAGGTGACAAAAGTTTATCCGACATCAAAGATGAAGAATAGATATTCATATTCAAATACTCCGCTATATCGGCAATCTGTCCCCGGTCACGAGGGAAAGTGGAAGACACGGCTTTTATCTTACGATCATAGATATCAGGAGCCGTATAATGCATCTCACTCACAGACTCTATCATATAATCGTTCACATTCTTCTCAAACCGAAACATAGAAGGCACATAGCGAATAAGATGATTCCTCTTATGGACCTTGAGTTTTCCTTTTAAATACAAATCGGCTTTATATTCATCAATGATGCGTGAATAGAAAGGAGAAAACTGAAATATATTCTGAAGTATAGAATCGGCAACCACAGGTTTATCGGGTATACGCTTCTTTGACCTTTTGGCAGACATACCCAAAGGAAGAAGCAAACATAATATCAGTATCCCAATAATCCGTATATATTTCATTAAGTCTTGTTTTCTTTATCCGAATAGCAAATATACAATAAAAATATTACGACCTTAAGAAAAACAAAAAACTTTAGCTACTTTTGCATCTGAACTATTAACCCTTAAAGACCATGAAACATTATTCTATTTTAGTCCACTTATTACTGTGGGCTGTTTCCACCTCATTATCAGCACAAAATCTCTTCCCCACTCCGGCAAACTACCAAAGGAATAAGGGTGAATTTATTATTACGAAGGCTACTAAAACTTACGGAAATCAAACGTATGCCGACAAAATAGCCTCACAAACCTCTTCTAATTTAACACAATCTAATGAAAATGCTGTAGCAAACGTTATCGCTTTTTTCATAGAACCACAACTGAAACTGGCAGAAGAAGGATATACCCTGCAAGTGAAAACAGATAGCATTATACTGAAAGCCGCTACCGAAGCCGGGCTTTTTCACGCCAAAGAATCCTTATTACAATTGTCGCGTTTCGGAAATGGAAAGGTAAAGTGTTGCACTATCAATGATGCCCCCCGTTATCAGTGGCGTGGTTTCATGCTGGATGAAAGCCGTCACTTCTTCGGCAAAGAAAAAGTGAAGCAATATCTGGACATCATGGCTTCGCTCCGTCTGAATGTATTCCACTGGCATCTGACCGATGAACCGGGATGGAGAATCGAAATAAAAAAATATCCCAAACTGACTCAGATAGGTGCCGTCGGTAATTATCATGACCCGAAAGCACCTGCCACATTCTATACCCAGGAAGATATAAAAGAAATAGTAGCTTATGCCGCTGAACGACAAATTATGGTAGTTCCTGAATTTGACATGCCCGGCCATGCCACTGCTGTATGCCGCGCTTATCCTGAATATTCGGGAGGCGGTGAAGGCCGTTGGCAACATTTCACTTTCCACCCTTGCCGGGAAGGAACTTACCGGTTTATCAGTGACGTACTGGATGAAATCGTGAGCCTGTTTCCTTCTCCTTATATACATATAGGTGGTGATGAGGTACACTACGGCAATCAAAGTTGGTTTACCGATCCTGAAATTCAGAACTTTATTAAAGAAAAAAAATTAGTAGACGAGAAAGGACTGGAACATTACTTCCTCCGCCGCGCTGCAGACATCGTAGCTTCAAAAGGAAAAACCATGATTGGTTGGGATGAAATAATTGATGCCGGTATCTCACCCCGCAAAGCGGTAGTAATGTGGTGGAGGCACGACCGCCAACACCAGCTAGTAAAAGCCTTGGAAAATGGTTATCGGGTCATATTGACGCCACGTCGTCCCATGTATGCTGATTTCACACAGTTCGGTGCCCACAAAGTGGGACGCCAATGGGCAGGATATAACACCATAGAAAACTTATATAACTTCCCCGAGCCGATATCCCATTTGATGAAAGGATATGAAAACCAAGTCATGGGTATGCAAATGTCTTTATGGACAGAAAGAGTAGCCGACTTCAAACGATTGGATTTTATGGTCTTCCCACGCCTGATAGCTTTGGCAGAAGCAGCTTGGACACCTGAAAAAGCAAAAGAATGCAGCATGTTTATGCAGCGTCTGCCCTACTTCCTGAAATACCTGGATAGTATGGATATCTATTACTTCAATCCCCTAAACCCGACTGAACGTGAAGAGCCCGGGGCTCCCGAAAAAGAGGATGTACTACAAAACGGATAACCGGCTTTCATCATAACTTCTATCATTTTGCATATAAAAGTGTGTCAAAACGCTGATAATACTGTCATTCTGAACTTTGCGAAGAATCTGCAAACATAAAGTAGATGTAAACAGCTCCTTCACTTTGTTCAGAATGACAAAATGATACACCATTTTAGTTTTGGCACATTTCCCATAACATTCAGCAGACAGCATTCGGAAAAAATGAAGTACACATAAGTTCACTCCCTACTGCAAAACAAATCTCTTAAGTAAACTGAAAATTGATAATCAATATAGCAAATATTTAATCAAAAAGCAGTAATTTTGCACCGCAACAACCAGTAAAAGAAAGACAACATGTCAAAAATGAGATTTTTTGCTCTTCAAGAACTTGCCAACCGACGCCCTGTCAAGGTTGACTATCCTTCTGAGAAGTTATCTGATTACTACGGCGACCACGTTTTCGACCGTAAGAAAATGCAGGAATATCTGCCCAGTGAGGCATATAAAGCAGTTATAAACGCGATTGAAAAAGGAACTCCCATCAACCGGGAAATGGCTGATATGATAGCCAACGGTATGAAAAACTGGGCAAAAACCTTCAACGTTACTCACTACACCCATTGGTTCCAACCCCTGACAGACGGAACAGCCGAAAAGCACGACGGCTTTATCGAATTCGGTGATGACGGCGATGTAATAGAACGCTTCTCCGGCAAACTGCTCATCCAGCAAGAACCTGACGCCTCATCTTTCCCTAATGGCGGAATCCGAAATACATTCGAAGCACGCGGCTATACGGCATGGGACGTTTCTTCTCCTGCTTTTATTGTAGACAGCACATTGTGTATCCCCACTATTTTCATATCCTATACAGGCGAAGCACTTGACTATAAAACACCTTTGCTGAAAGCACTCGGTGCAGTGGACAAAGCAGCAACCGAAGTTTGCAAGATGTTTGACCCGAATGTAAAACGCGTGTATGCAAATCTGGGTTGGGAACAAGAATATTTTCTGGTAGACACCGTACTTTATAACGCACGCCCCGACTTGTGTCTCACCGGCCGCACCCTGATGGGACATTCTTCTGCCAAAGACCAACAGTTGGATGACCACTATTTCGGCTCCATACCTTCCCGTGTCACCAATTTCATGAAAGAATTGGAATTGGAATGTCACCGTTTGGGTATCCCGGCCAAAACACGCCACAATGAAGTTGCCCCCAATCAGTTCGAACTGGCCCCGATTTTTGAGGATGTCAATTTGGCAAACGACCATAATCAATTGGTTATGGATTTAATGAAACGCATCGCCGCCAAACATAATTTCACTGTACTACTTCACGAAAAACCATTTAAAGGAGTTAACGGTTCGGGTAAACATAACAACTGGTCAATTACAACGGATGATGGAATCAACCTGTTAGAGCCAGGCAAGACACCTCATGAGAATGTACAGTTCTTATTAGTACTTACCTGTATCTTAAAAGCAGTTGACAAACATGCAGATCTTTTAAGAGAGTCCGCAGCAGATGTCGGAAACGACCACAGATTAGGAGCAAACGAGGCACCGCCAGCAATCGTTTCCGTATACTTAGGAGAGCAGCTTCAGGATGTATTATCACAGCTGATCAGCACAGGCGAAGCTACACACAGTCTTGCTGGACAGAAATTAGAGACAGGTGTTAAGACACTTCCTGATTTTATGAAAGATGCGACAGACCGTAACAGAACATCACCGTTTGCATTTACCGGTAATAAATTTGAATTCCGTATGGTAGGTTCCCAGGATTCTATCGCTCAGCCGAACGTTGTATTAAATACAATCGTTGCAGAGGCATTTGCAGAGGCATGTGATGTTCTTGAAAAAGCAGATGACTTTGATATGGCAGTACATGATCTGATCAAAGAATATGCAACAGAGCATCAGAGAATCGTATTCAACGGAAACGGTTATTCGGATGAGTGGGTAGCAGAAGCTGAGAGACGCGGACTTCCAAATATCCGTTCCATGGTAGATGCAATCCCTGCATTAAATACAGAGAAATCTGTGAAATTATTTGAAAAATTCAAAGTATTTACAAAGGCAGAGTTAGACTCCCGTGTTGAGATCGAGTATGAGACATACTCAAAAGAGATCAACATCGAGGCAAGAGCTGCAATCGATATCGCAACCAAGCAGATTATTCCGGCTGTTATCAAATACACAACCGTACTTGCTGAGTCTATCACTTCCGTAAAAGCAGCATGTGGTGCAGATGTCAGCGCACAGACAGAGATCCTGACACAGGTTTCCTCTTTACTGGCTGATTCCAAGAAAGCACTTGCAAAATTACAGGAAGTAACGGAAAAAGCTGCAGAGATGGAAGAAGGCAGAGATCAGGCTGTATACTACAGAGATGAAGTTAAGACGGCAATGGATGAGTTAAGAGCACCGATTGATAAACTTGAAATGTTAGTTGACAAATCTATGTGGCCAATGCCATCTTATGGCGATCTGTTATTTGAGGTATAAAGATTTTCCGACAATAACGGCAGATATGTAAAAATTAGATTTTGTGTGGAAGTGGCAGTAGAAAAATCGCTGCCACTACCGCAGAAATCTGCAAAACAAGGAGAAAAATCCTCTGCTCCTGCAAAGGCAGTCGCATTTTTCTTCGAAAAACAAGGAGGATTTATATGAATTTTGTAAAAGGAATGGATTTATCCACGCTTGCAGAGTTGGAGAAGTGTGGTGCGAAATATTATGACAACGGAGAGGAGAAGGATCTCTTAGAGATCATGAAATCCTATGATGTGGATACGATCCGCATCCGTGTATGGAATGATCCGTGGTCAGAGGCCGGAGAATCTTACGGTGCCGGGGAAAATGATCCAAAGACATCGCTTGAAATCGCAAAACGTGTGACGAAAGCCGGTTTTGGAGTACTTTTAAATCTGCATTACAGTGATTTCTGGGCAGACCCGGGAAAACAGTTCAAACCAAAGGCGTGGGAAAGCTATGGTGTCAAAGAGCTAGAGCAGGCAGTCTATGATTTTACGCTGGAGATGATGCATCTTTATCTGGAGAACGGTGTCAACATCACAATGGTGCAGGTTGGAAATGAACTTTCCAATGGTCTGCTCTGGCCGGAAGGCAAAGTGCCGAATTATGACAATATTGCAGCGTTTGTCAATGCCGGTATCCGCGCTGTCCGAAAAGCGGATGAAGAACGTCTTGCCGGTTCCATCAAAGGCGTATGCCCGCAGATGGAAGGTTTGTCAAAAATTCCGGTGATGATCCATCTCGACAACGGCGGCAACAATGCGCTTTACCGTGAATGGTTTGACAATTTTACAAAACGCGGTGAGGACTTTGAACTGATCGGTCTGTCTTATTATCCGTTCTGGCATGGTTCTCTTCAGATGTTAAATGACAACATGAATGATATTGCCAAGCGCTACGGCAAAGATCTGATCGTGGCAGAAGTCTCCATGGGATACACGATGGACGACTACAAGGATTATGAGAAACTTGCCGATGAGGAGCGCAAGGGTTATGCGACGAAACCGGCGCTGGTTGAGAAAATCGAATACCCGATGACCGTACAGGGACAGTATGACTTTATGGAAGAC
>ENA-OPXQ01001093-OPXQ01001093.1-human-gut-metagenome-genome-assembly--contig:-NODE-1093-length-15831-cov-3.322072_pt1 | contig 15831 bp, 9 predicted proteins | sample MGYA00241769_ERZ502042 | MGnify/ENA primary metagenome ERZ502042 (study PRJEB25962, sample SAMEA2041934) | human gut metagenome | biome: human gut; feature: human-associated habitat; material: faeces...
TCCATATACAATCTTCTGTGCTACGCCTTTCTTACCATCAAGCATGATGTTGTTGATAAGTTTGGTAACAACTTTATTGTTGTATATTGGATCCGCTAATACATCTCTCTTCTGAGTATGTCCTTTACGTGGCACGGTCCTTCCCTCCTTAATCATATTTTCCGGTTTTTCCGGGATTAATTCATCGGTACTCACATGTGTCTTTCTATGTGTATCGTTGGCGGGACAATCTCCGATGCCTGCCACGTGGCAGGCGATATCTGAATTAAACCCGCAACCAACTATTCTCATAGTTCTGTTTGTGATACGATTTAGTTTCGTTTTACACTAAAATCAAGTGCTTATTTCTTTGCGTCTTTTGGTCTCTTTGCTCCGTATTTAGAACGAGCCTGACGTCTCTTTGCAACACCTGCTGTATCAAGTGTTCCACGAACGATATGGTATCTTGTACCCGGAAGGTCCTTTACTCTTCCTCCACGGATAAGAACAACGCTATGTTCCTGAAGGTTGTGACCTTCTCCTGGGATGTAGCTTGTTACTTCGATTCCGTTTGAAAGACGTACTCTGGCGATCTTTCTAAGAGCTGAGTTCGGTTTCTTCGGTGTAGCTGTCTTAACTGCTGTACACACACCTCTCTTCTGTGGTGCAGATGTGTCTGTAGCTCTTTTCTTCAAAGAATTGTATCCTTTCTGGAGAGCCGGTGCAGTAGATTTCTTTACAGCTGTCTGACGACCTTTTCTTACTAACTGGTTAAATGTTGGCATCTCTTTCACCTCCTATGAAGTAATAATTGGTTACGATTTTAAACAAGTTCTGTTTAAAATGCGCAGAAAAACAGTGCATTGTTTTTCGCACGCTTGTTTATTGTAGTATATTGCAAAAAAAAAGTCAAGGTATTCTGAAAAATATTTTCCAAATCATACCTTGACTTTTTCTTCATTTTTATTCTGTACTTACGGATCCTTCGATTATTTCTCCGTCTTTTACTTTTTTGATCAATCCAATGATCTCAGCCACTGAATTTTCATCCGGATACGTTACATAAAGCTCTTCATCTCCTGAAGAATAGCAGATATCTGTTCCCCCGGTTCCATCCGCTGCCACGGAATAAATATTCCATTTTGCATTGGTTCTGAGCTGAGTCTTGATCAGCGACTGGATCTGGCTGGAAGTAAAGTTCGTATCCACACCATCGCTGACGCTTTCAATAATATCGCTTGCCCCACGGAGCATTGCCGGTGACATCATCTTTTTAATGATTGCAGTGATAACTGCCTGCTGATGGACTCCTCTTCCGTTGTCCCCGTCTGGCAGTGCCTGACGTTCACGGCAAAAAGCAAGTGCACTAATACCATCAAAATGATTCATTCCTTCATTTACATGAATCTCTGCACCCGACTCCCATCCTGTATCAAATTCGAGATCTGATTCAACATCCAGTCCGCCAAGTGCATCAACCACACTGGTCATAGATGTAAAATTAACTCTTCCGAAAAATTCGATATCTGTATCATAAAGTTCTTCCAGCGTCTGCATAGACACATCCACACCATAGATTCCTGCATGTGTCAGTTTGTCGTCCTGTCCTCCGGATACTCCCGGGATTGGTACATAATAATCTCTAGGGGTCGTAATCAGTAATACCTGATGGCTCGTCGGATTGACAACCGCTACGATATTGACATCGCTTCGTCCCTGTTCTGTGATATCACCATTTGTATCAATACCACTCAAATAAACCGCAAATGGCTTTGTAACGCTTTCATCAGATGTATCGCTTTCAATTTCAACAACAATATTGTGCTTATAAATAACCTTTGTATCCTTTGTAAAGGTTGAATACTGTTCCTTGATAATATTACTGTAAGCTGAGTTGTAGATAATCGCATCTACTTCTCCGTCATATAATGCCTGTGCTTCTTCTCCCAGATTACTGTATTCCTGAAGAGTAATGTTCTGTCCCAGTTCCTTTTCAATCTGTTTGACTGCCGACTTCGTCTGGTCTCCACCAGTCGCATACTGAACACCAAATGTATATCCGGCTGCTGCTGATAAAGTATCTGCATTATCATCCGCCTTTACCGCAACTACCATGGAACTTGTTTTCTTATTGCTTCCGGTAATCTTCTGGAATGCATTATTTACTTTTCCTATATAGAAAGAACCCACTCCCAGAATGATGCAGATCAGTATACAGAATATCTTTCCGCCAATTCCTTTTCCTTTTGCCGCTATCTGTGTCAGCAAGGTAATTCCAAGCAGGATCAGCAGTACTCCGATCAGTACCAGGAAATAAGTAGAAGTAAGTACATTGAACAGCATCACATTCACTGCAAGTACTACAGACAGAATAAACTGGATAATTACAAGTATAATTCCAATCGTTCTGCTTACCCGATTTTTCTTTCTTCCTCTACGCCGTTTATTTTTACGATTCTTATTATTCTCCGGGTCAGACACCTTTCTTATATTCTGATAGTCTTCTTCCGGTCTTCTTTTCTTCTTATCATTCGAAGATGATTTCTTTTTCGGTCGTTCTCGGTAGTAATCTTCCTCATCATCATAATATCGGGCAGATCTTCGGTCTTCTTCATAAGCATACCGGTTCTTCCCCTTAGCCCGTCTGCTTACTTCTCTGCTGTTATTGATACTTCGCATATTTCTATTAGAAGTTCCATCAGACGATCTTCTCCTTGCTGATTTTCTCTGTTCCATATACACTCACTTTCATTTGTTACATAACTATTACACGATATGACACTTTAATTACAATTACATCTCTATATAATATCGTTTTTACCTTATATTGTCAATATTTTCGTGTCAATCCGTATTTTGTGATTCTGCACAATTCTTCTGGAAATTTTTTAATCTGCCAAGGCATATAGTGTTTTTTCACAGAAAGTTCCATCGGAATTTCTCATAAAACAAAAAGAAAACGAAGAACTCTTCTTAAGTCCTTCGCCTTCTTTATTATATTACTACTTTTTATTTATCTTCTACAAGATGGCATGCCACCTTATGTCCAGGAGCAATCTCTTTCATCTGCGGCATTTCCTTAAAGCAACGTTCTGTCGCATGCTGACATCTCTCAGCGAAACGACAGCAGTTCTTCGGATTGATCGGGCTTGGGATCTCACCCTTGATCGGAATACGCTGGTTCGCTTTTGCTTTATTCGGATCTGCTTCCGGGATTGCAGAAAGCAGTGCCTGTGTATATGGATGCATCGGATGAGCATAAAGTTCATCTGTCTCAGCAGTCTCGACCATTGTTCCGAGGTACATAACAACTACACGGTCAGAAATATATTTTACGACACTAAGGTCATGCGCGATAAACAGGTAAGTCAGTCCTCTTTCTTCCTGCAGTTCTTTCAGCATATTGATAACCTGTGCCTGGATAGACACATCAAGAGCTGAAATCGGCTCATCACAGATGATGAATTCCGGATCAACAGAAAGAGCACGTGCGATACCGATACGCTGTCTCTGTCCACCTGAGAATTCGTGTGGGAAACGTGACATATGATCTTTATTAAGACCAACTGTAGCAAGCAGCTGCTCTACTTTTGCATCTGCATCCTTTGTTGACATTCCATGTTGTTTCAGACCTTCCCCAACGATATCCTTAACAGTCATACGTGGGTTCAGTGATGAATACGGGTTCTGGAAAATCATCTGTACCTTCTTACAGAATTCTTTCTGCTCTGCATGATTGTATTTGAAAATATCTTTTCCATCATAATATACATTTCCCGAAGTCGGATTGTATAACTTGATCATGGTACGTCCTGTTGTAGATTTACCACAGCCGGACTCACCTACCAGGCTGACTGTCTCACCTTTATAAATATCAAATGTAAGATCATCAACCGCTTTTAAGGTTTCTTTACGGCTGATTTCAAAATATTTACATAAGTTTTTCACCTGTACGAGAGGCTGTTTTTTTTCTGTATTTTCCATTTTACACCTCTCCTTTCTCAGTTACTTTTCTTCTCATGTCTGTATCCGGTGCATATTCATGCTGCAGCCAGCAACAGGTTTCATGTTCTTTTGAAAGCTCATAAGTCTGTGGCGGCATATCTTTACAGATTTCCATGCAGTATTCACATCTTGCTGCGAACGGACATCCTTTCGGAGGTGCAAACAGATCCGGAGGTGTTCCTTCGATTGGCTGCAATTTGTGGCCTTTTGCTGTATCCAGTTTGGCAATTGAATGCATAAGTCCTTTTGTGTAAGGATGTGCTGTATCATAGAAAATCTCATCTACAGATCCACGTTCTACGATCTTTCCTCCATACATAACCAGTACACGGTCGCAAAGCTTTGCGATAACACCAAGGTCATGTGTGATCAGGATAATAGATGTCCCAAGTGTTTTCTGAAGATTTTTCAGTACATCAAGAATCTGTGCTTCAATTGTAACATCCAAAGAAGTAGTCGGCTCATCGGCAATAACGATGCTCGGGCTTCCTACCAGAGCGATCGCGATCATAACACGCTGTTTCATACCACCTGAAAGTTCATGTGGATACTGTTTGTAACGGCGTTCTCCATCAGAGATACCTACCATTTTAAGGATTTCAAGTGCTTTTGCTTTTTTCTCAGCCGCACTCATACCTTTTCTTCCGACGAATACTTCTTCAATCTGTTTTCCGATACGCATTGTCGGGTTCAATGAGGTCATAGGATCCTGAAAAATATAACTGATCTCTTTTCCACGGAACTGACGAAGTTCTTTTTTGTTCATTTTCAGAACATCTTTTCCTTTATAAAGAATCTCTCCGCCTTCAAAGAATCCAGGCGGTTCCGGATTCAGTCTCATCAGACACTGAGAGGTAACACTCTTTCCACATCCGGATTCTCCAACTATACCAAGAATTTCTCCCGGACGGACTTCAAAGCTGACATCACGAACAGCTTTTACAACTCCACCGTATGTACGGAAAGAGAATTGCAGATTTTTTACTTCCAATAAATTTTCCATCTTCTATACTCCTTCCTACTCGGTTCCTCTAAGTTTCGGGTCAAATGCATCACGAAGTCCATCACCAAGAAGATTCAGCGCAAGCATTGTTGTACAAATCAGGAATGCCGGTACAAATACCTGGTACGGATGAATTCTCAGCTGTGCGATTCCGTCTTTTGCAAGTACACCCCAGCTGCAGTTCGGTGGTTTGATACCCAGACCGATATAGCTCAGGAATGCCTCCTGGAAAATAGCTCCCGGAATAGCCATTGTCAGGTTTGTAATGATAAGTCCCATGATATTCGGTAAAATATGTTTTACAATGATTACGATATCCGGCACACCAAGGATCTTGGCTGCAGATACGAAATCAGATTCTCTCAGTTTTAATACTTCACCACGAACGAAACGACATCCACCGATCCATCCGACGCAACACATAGCAAGAATCAAACAGTGTACACCGTTACCAACAACTACCATAAGAAGAATGGTAACGATCAGACTTGGGATTCCGTATAATACGTCAACAACACGCTGGATAACCATATCGATCTTGCCACCGTAGAATCCTGAGATACCACCCATGATAGATCCAACGATTGCATTGATGATGCTGGCTGCAAAACCAATTGTCAGAGATACTCTCGCACCAGACCATGCACGAACCCAGAGATCACGTCCAAGAGAGTCTGTTCCAAACCAATGTGCTTTTGAAAAGCTCTGGTTCATCTCTGCCACACTCTGTGTTGCAATGTCATATTTGCTGAACATTGGAACAAAGATCGCCATAAGTACATAAAGTCCAATCAGGCACAATGAGAAGAATGCAATCTTATTCTTGCGGATTCGTCTCCATGCATCCTGCCAGTAACCAATATTCGGACGGGAAATAGACTCCATTGTCTTTGTATTTTTTCCTACAACTTTAAACTGTTCTTTTGTAATTTCTGCCATTTCTCGTCACCTACCTTTTTTTACCACTCAGACGGATTCTCGGATCTACAATACCGTATAAGATATCTACAATCAGGATTGACACGATCAGGAATGCTCCGTAGAAGATCGTCATACCAAGAACCAGTGTATAATCTGCCATGTTAATACTGTCTACATAATGTTTTCCCATTCCAGGGATTGCGAAAAGGGCTTCGATTACGAATGTTCCTGTTAATACAGATGCAACTGTCGGTCCCATAATGGTAATGATCGGTGTGATCGCATTACGGATCTGATGTTTAACTGTAATTCGGAAATCCGATAAACCTTTCGCACGTGCTGTCTTTGTATAATCTGAAGATACAACTTCCAGCATACTGGAACGCATCAGACGGGAAATGGATGCCAGTGTATAGAATCCAACCGCGATTGACGGTAAAATTGTGTGCTTAAAGCTTGTGTACTGCGCAACCGGAAGAATCTGCCATTTGATTCCGAAGAAATACTGAAGTACAGATCCCATGATGAAGTCAGGAATCGATGTACCAATGATCGCAATCAAAATACAGACGAAGTCCAGTTTCTTTCCTCGATTCAGTGCTGCTACAATTCCAAGGATCAGTCCGAAGAACAGTGCAAAGCACAGTGAACGGATTCCCAGGTCTGCTGAGTATGGGAATGAGTCAGCAATAATACGGTTAACTGTCTGACTTTCATACTTCATAGAATACCCCAGATCACCATGAAGCACATTCTTCATATAAGTTATATACTGCTCTGCAAGCGGTTTATCCAAACCATAGTAAGCTTCCAGATTCGCTTTGATCTCCGGTGTCATCTTGTCACTTGAGAACGGATCTCCCGGCATCAGACGAACCAGGACGAATACAACACTTGTAAGTACCAAAAGTGTTACGATGGCTAATGCAACTCGTTTAGCTATATATTTTGCCATTCTTTTGTCTCCCTTCATTTTTCTTTATTTGATAGCTTTGATTATTTCACATACTTCCTATTGGCTGATACATACCAAATCTACCCCTCAAAATAATCAAAACCCTCAAATAAGCAGCCGGTGCGGACCAGTAAGTCCGCGCCGACCGCAAGGTATGTTACCATCCAACTGTATTATTCGCTGATGTCTGCATATACCAGATCGAAGTCATATCCGACAAAGTATACATTGAAGTTAGAAATCTTCGGATTGATCAGATACTGGTCTCTACGTAACTGAAGCGGTACAAGAGCGGAATCTTCTTCAAGGAAGATCTTTTCTGCCTGGAACAGCATATCCTGTCTTGTCTTAGCATCTGTCTCTGTCTGAGAATCTTTAAGAAGCTTATCATATTCAGCGTTCGCATATCCAGAGTGGTTATACTGACTATCGCTGATCCACAGTTCCAGATAAGAGTATGCGTCAGAGTAGTCCGGAACCCATCCTGTTACTACCATATCGTAATCTTTTTCAGTTTCCATCTGAAGTCTCTGTTTGTAAGTTACCTGGTTGATTTCTACTTTAATACCAAGGTTCTTCTGATACTGTTCCTGAAGAACTTCAGCCTGCTTCTTAGCACCATCTGTATCAGTTGTAAGAAGAGTAATCTTGATGTCTGCCGGATTAGAAACGCCCATTTCTTTCATTGCTGCATCCAGATATTCTTTTGCTTTATCATTATCATTTTCTGCCGGGAATGGTGTATATGGATAAGCTTCGCCGTATGTCTGGTCATCTGCCGCCTGCACGTTTGGAAGTACAAGTCTCTGTGCAACGTCATATACGTCATTGTTAACCAGCTTGTTGTATTCTGTTCTGTTGATTGCATAGTTCAAAGCAAATCTCAAGTTCTTGTTAGCAAGCGGTCTGTCTTCTGACATGTTGAGCATGATGTAATCATCTGCACCTGTATAGTAGAATTCAGTATTTTCTGTATACTGATCTGTCATTTCAGTAGGTACAATTGTGATATCAACTTCGCCCTGTTCCCACATAGCAACCGCTGTCTTAGCATCTGCAACTGTCTTTACGCAGATTTCATCAAGCTTGATGCTGTCTGCATCCCAGTAATTTTCATTCTTAGAAAGGATCATTTCATCGCCGTGTTTCCACTCTGTCATCTTGAACGGTCCGTTATAAACAGATTTTTCCGGATCAGCTGCATATTCTTTTCCGTATTTTTCTACATAATCCTGTCTTGTAGGACCAAATGTAGCCATAGCAGCCATACTAAGGAAGTATGTAGCCGGATGTGCAAGTTCGATAACAACTGTCTTGTCATCTGGTGCAGATACGCCAAGTTCATCGACAGGTACAGAACCTTTATTTACTTCTGCACCGTTTTTGAGGATATATCCGATGAATGCGTAATCGCTTGCCATTTCTGGATCCATAAGTCTCTGGATACCATAAACATAATCGCCTGCTTTTACATCTTCTCCGTCAGACCATTTCAGTCCATCACGAAGGTGGAATGTATAAGTAAGTCCATCATCTGAAATATCCCAGCTTTCAGCTGCATCTGGTTTGACTTCGCCTTCCACGTTACGTGTCAGCATCGCATAGGTGCAGATTTCTGCTGTTGCACATGAGATAGAGTTACTGTTCTGTGGATCCATAGAAGGAAGGTCTTCACGAAGTGTGTAAGTAATTCTCTTCTTTCCTGATGAAGCACTGCTGTCATCTTTCTTGGAATCTTTGGATCCCGGTGTACCACAGCCAGCAAACATTGTTACTGTCATTGCTGTAGCAAGTAAAGCTGCTAATAATTTCTTTTTCATAAATGTTGTCCTCCTTTTTCATTTATAATTCTATTAGCTCATGTGTAGCACTGATCAGGTTTTCATATCCGTCTTTTGTGATGATGCCCTGATCCTCAAGTCTGACACCACCCCAACCCGGAATATAAAGTCCTGGTTCTACTGTCATTATGCTGTTCTCCTGTAAGATATTCTCACAGTTCAGTCCGATATTCGGAAGTTCATGGACGAACAGCCCAACTCCATGACCGATTCCTGTATAATTATACGGAAGGTATTCTGTATCTTTGATTGCTTCAAGCGAAGCTTCATAGCAGGAAGTTCCTGTCACACCGGCTCTTACAGATGCTTCTGTATCTTCTGTCATACGACGGCAGAGATCATAAACTTCTCTCTGTTTGGCGTCTGCCTTGCCGACAACTACTGTTCTTGTCATATCTGAAAGATAACCTTTGTACTGGCATCCATAATCCATCAATACGAAATCACCGTATTCGATTGGCTTACTGTCCGGAATCCCGTGAAGCAGAGAGCTCTTTGCTCCTGAAATAACGATTCCACCGTACGGTTTGGTATCTGCACCTTCCATTACCATGTAATGTGCAAGTCTGGATGCGATTTCTTTTTCTGTCACACCCGGACGGATGTCTTTTATAATTTTTTCAAATGCTCTGGATGCGATATCGCAGGCAACGGTAAGGTTCTTGATCTCTTCCGGCGTCTTGATCGCGCGGAAGCCTTCGATTACGTTCAGCGTCGGAACCATCTCAGCACTGAGTTCAGCCTGCATAGAGTTCCATTTTTCAAATGTCAGATGATCCTGTTCAAATCCAATTGTTTTAACTCCATCTTTGTCTGCGCAATATGCAACAGCTTTCCCCATGCTGCAGCCAAAATTGATTCGCCAGTTTACAAGTTCGTAATCCGGACATTCATAAGATGCCTGCTCTGTGTATCTTGCATCAGTGATAAAATACTGATTCGCCTTTGTGATAAAAAGGAATGAGTCTTCCCCCGTAAATCCGCTGATACAACGTACATTCGCCGGCTTTGCAATATAAAACGCATCCAGTCTTTCTTTTTCCATGTACTCTCGCAATTGAGTTAATCTGTCCATTTTTGTTCTCCTCTCATGTACTTTTGTTCTTCTGATACGGTATATTTACCAGATATGTCCGTCCCTCTGCGACAATGTAATACTTTACTAGACCGCAGTCTAGTAGTGTAAACAAAAGAACGCCATGATTTGCATCATGACGTCCTTGTCTTCTTTCAAAGGTCATAGTTTCACGCTATGACGTCTATGTTTAATTATTAGATTGTCCGTATTGTATGTATAAAATCAGTCTTTATACACTTTCGTAAATAACACTGTCTTCAGAGTTGCGTGAATTTCGAAGAAACCCCGTTTTAACAGTTCAATTTTGTAAATTCACTTAGATGAATATTTATTCATATGTGTAATTTTCCTTATTATAGAACCATACTCTAAGATTGTCAAGAGGAATGCTATTTATTTCACAATTTTATTTTCATTCCTTTCAAACCGTCTTGGTACATCCCGGTGATATACCCATATACTGACACAAGGTTCTTTTCCGGGATTGGAAATACTATGACGCTCTCTGCTCTTTATATATACACTGTCTCCCGGATGTAAACTGCAAATTTTTCCTTCCACCTCTACATTCAGAGTTCCTTTTATCACCATACACATTTCCGAAAAGACATGACGATATTCTTCTTTTTTCGCAGATTCTCCCGGTTCAATCGTAATATATTCAAAAATCGATTCTCCCTGACCAAAGTCTGCAACCTCAACCGTCATATTTTCTTCCGGATAAAGATGCTTACTCATTTCTTCTCTGTGTATAACCGTCTTTCCCGGCATTTCCCCTTCCAGTGCATACTGTATATCAATATCCAGTGCTTCACAAATTCGCGCAAGACTGTCCACATTCGGAGATGTCTTATTCTGTTCCAGCATACTCAGATAGCCCGCTGAAAGTCCTGTATATTCTCCCAAAACCCGGATTGTCATCATTTTCTTTTTTCTGCATTCTCTGATCCGTTCACCAATATGAGCTAAATCCAGCATATCACACCCCCTGATTTTCGATTGATTATTTATATGCTACTGTATTTTTTCATATTTTGCAACCCTTCATTTTTGTAAAGTGTTAAAGAATCGGAATTATTTTTCAAATATTTTTGTTTTTCATGTCTTTAAAGCAAGAAAAGCAGACACGCCATTCAACGTATCTGCCTCTCTTAGCATATAAAGCCTATTCTTCAACTGTAACTGTTTCGTCAGCATTTTCTTCGGTTTCAACAGTTTCTGCTGTCTCTGCCGATACTTCAGACTCAGTATCATCATCCATATCAAAATCATCAAAACTGATTTCGTCGTCCATATCCATACCAAGACCTGTATCAAGTTTAACGTCACGGTATTTTCTCATACCTGTTCCTGCCGGAATCAGTTTACCGATAATGACGTTCTCTTTCAGACCGATCAGGTGGTCAACCTTACCTTTGATAGCAGCCTCAGTCAGAACCTTGGTTGTCTCCTGGAAGGATGCAGCTGACAGGAAGGAATCTGTTGCCAGGGATGCCTTGGTAATACCAAGCATGATCTGTTCTCCTGTTGCAGGTTCTTTACCTTCTGTTACCATCTGTTCATTTACATCGTTGAACTCAAGGACATCCACCATTGTTCCCGGAAGGAATTCAGTATCCCCTCTTTCTTCGATGCGGATCTTCTTCAGCATCTGACGAACGATAACTTCGATATGCTTATCATTGATTTCTACACCCTGCAAACGGTATACTCTCTGTACTTCCTGAAGCATGTAGTCCTGTGCAGCACGAAGACCTTTGATCTTAAGAAGGTCATGTGGGTTCACGCTACCTTCTGTAAGCTCGTCACCGGCTTCCAGAACAGCTCCATCCTGTACTTTAATACGTGATCCATAAGGAATCAGATAAGTCTTTGTCTCACCTGTCTGCTGATTGGTAACGATGATTTCACGCTTCTTCTTTGTATCGTTCAGGTTTGCAACACCTGCGATTTCTGTGATGATAGCAAGACCTTTCGGCTTTCTTGCTTCAAAAAGTTCTTCGACACGAGGAAGACCCTGTGTGATATCTCCACCGGCTACACCACCACTATGGAAAGTACGCATGGTCAGCTGTGTACCAGGTTCACCGATTGACTGAGCTGCGATAATACCGACAGCTTCACCAACCTGTACAGGTTCACCTGTTGCCATATTGGCACCATAACATTTCGCACAGATACCAATGTGTGATTTACAGGTCAGGATTGTACGGACTTTCACTTTCTTAAGCGGTGAATTTCCATTTTCATCCACACCATATTTCATAATCTTTTCTGCACGTTTTGGTGTGATCATGTGGTTTGCCTTTACAAGAACATTGCCATCTTTGTCACAGATTGTATAGCATGAATATCTTCCTGTAATACGTTCCTGAAGACTTTCGATTTCTTCATTTCCATCCATAAATGCATGCAGATACATTCCCGGAATTTCGGCATCTTTGCTTACACAGTCAACCTCACGGATGATCAGATCCTGTGATACGTCAACAAGACGTCTTGTCAGGTATCCTGAATCGGCTGTACGAAGGGCAGTATCTGACATACCTTTTCGAGCTCCATGCGCAGACATGAAGTATTCCAGTACGTCCAGACCTTCACGGAAGTTTGACTTGATTGGCAGTTCGATCGTATGACCGGTTGTATCCGCCATAAGTCCACGCATACCTGCAAGCTGTTTGATCTGTTTATCAGATCCACGGGCTCCGGAATCTGCCATCATGAAGATATTGTTGTATTTATCAAGTCCTGTAAGAAGGGCTTCTGTAAGCTCATCATCTGTTTCTTTCCAGGTTTCTACAACCTCTTTGTAACGCTCTTCTTCTGTAATAAGACCACGTTTGAAGTTACGTGTGATCTTATCAACCGTTGACTGTGCTCTTGCGATCAGTTCCGGTTTCTGTGGCGGTACAGTCATATCTGAAATAGATACAGTCATAGCTGCTCTTGTAGAGAGCTTGTATCCCATTGATTTTACATGGTCAAGTACTTCAGCTGTAGCTGACGCACCATGTGTGTTAATAACTTTTTCAAGAATCTGTTTCAGCTGTTTCTTTCCTACATGGAAATCCACTTCAAGAACCAGTTCATTTCCTTCTTTTTCACGATCAACAAAACCAAGATCCTGCGGAATGATTTCGTTGAAAATGAAACGTCCAAGTGTAGACTCTACTGTACCGGTCTTCTTTGTTCCATCCGGCATCGTCTTTGTCACACGTACTTTGATTCTTGAGTGAAGAGTTACAACTCCGTTTTCATAAGCAAGGATCGCTTCATTCACACTCTTGAATACTTTTCCTTCTCCCTTGGCTCCCGGTCTTTCCTGCGTCAGATAGTAGATACCAAGAACCATATCCTGTGAAGGAACAGCTACCGGACCACCATCAGACGGTTTCAGAAGGTTGTTTGGTGAAAGCAGAAGGAAACGGCACTCAGCCTGAGCTTCTACAGAAAGCGGAAGATGAACCGCCATCTGGTCACCATCGAAATCGGCATTGAAAGCTGTACAAACAAGTGGATGAAGCTTAATAGCCTTACCTTCTACAAGGATTGGCTCAAATGCCTGAATACCAAGTCTGTGAAGTGTAGGAGCACGGTTAAGCATAACTGGATGCTCTTTGATAACATCTTCAAGTACATCCCATACTTCTGTCTCAAGATGCTCTACGCTCTTCTTGGCTTTCTTTATGTTCTCAGCAAGACCACGCCTTACTAATTCTCTCATAACAAATGGCTTGAATAACTCAATAGCCATTTCCTTAGGAAGACCACACTGATAAATCTTAAGTTCTGGTCCAACAACGATAACTGAACGTCCTGAGTAGTCAACTCGCTTACCAAGAAGGTTCTGTCTGAAACGTCCCTGCTTACCCTTTAATAAGTCTGATAAAGACTTGAGAGCTCTGTTACCAGGTCCTGTTACAGGACGGCCATTTCTACGTCCATTATCTATAAGTGCATCAACAGCTTCCTGAAGCATTCTCTTCTCGTTACGAACAATGATTTCTGGTGCTCCAAGATCAATAAGTCTTGCAAGACGGTTATTTCTGTTGATAATTCTTCTATAAAGATCATTAAGGTCAGATGTTGCAAAACGTCCACCCTCTAACTGAACCATAGGTCTTAAATCTGGAGGGATAACTGGAATTTCTGTAAGAATCATCCATTCTGGCTTAGTACCAGCAGCAATGAACGCATCCATAACTTCAATTCTCTTAATAAGTCTTGCAGCCTTCTGTGAAGTAGTAGTAGCAAGCTCTTCCTTGAGCTTAGCTACTTCTTCTTCAAGGTTGACGTTGTGAAGAAGCTCTAAAATAGCCTCAGCACCCATTCCAACTCTGAATGTATTACCATACTGATCATAAAGATCTCTGTACTCAGTTTCTGTAAGAATCTTCTTGAATGGTATATCTGTTTCGCCTGGATCAATTACGATATAAGAAGCGAAGTAAAGTACCTTCTCAAGATTCTTAGGACCTATATCAAGGATAAGGTCCATACGGCTAGGTATTCCCTTGAAATACCAGATATGTGAAACTGGAGCAGCAAGGTGGATATGACCCATACGATCTCTACGTACACTTGCCTTAGTAACCTCAACACCACACTTATCACATACGATGCCTTTATCTTTAATCTTCTTATACTTACCGCAATGACACTCCCAGTCTTTGCTAGGTCCGAATATTCTTTCACAGAACAGACCATCTCTTTCTGGCTTTAAAGTTCTGTAATTGATAGTCTCAGGCTTAGTTACCTCGCCGTGAGACCACTCTAAAATACTCTCAGGAGAAGCAAGCTTTATCTGAATTTTATCAAATTTCATTGATTTATTTGACTTAATCTCTTCTGCCATTATAGTGCTCCCTTCTATTATTCTTCTATATTTCCGTCACCGTAATCATCATAGTCATCATCTAAGCTGTCATAATCGAAATCGTCATCTTCTGATCCGAGTTCTTCTATGGTTGCCTCACCGTCATCACCCTGCTTTTCTGCGTGATAACCTGCGTTCTTTAATTCATTTTCTTCATCACGGCTACTTCTCTTATAACCACCATCATCAAGAACCTTCTTGAAATCTGTAACTTCATATTCTGAACTTTCAAGAAGCTTAACTTCGTTATTGTCCTGATCAAGAACCCTTACATCAAGAGCAAGTGACTGAAGTTCCTTAAGGAGAACCTTGAATGATTCAGGAATTCCTGGTTCAGGAATGTTCTCACCCTTAATAATAGCTTCATATGTCTTAACTCGACCAACAACATCATCAGATTTAACAGTAAGGATTTCCTGAAGTGTATAAGATGCACCATAAGCTTCAAGAGCCCATACTTCCATTTCTCCGAATCTCTGTCCACCAAACTGGGCTTTACCACCAAGTGGCTGCTGAGTTACAAGTGAGTAAGGACCAGTTGAACGAGCATGGATCTTATCATCAACAAGGTGATGGAGCTTTAAGTAGTGCATGAAACCGATAGTAACCGGACTGTCGAAGTATTCACCTGTTCTACCATCGCGAAGTCTTACTTTACCATCTCTTCCGATTGGAACACCCTTCCATTCAGCTCTGTGAGCTCTGTTATCTGAAAGGAACTGGAATACGTCATCTCTTAAAAGTTCCTTGTATTCAGCAGTAAATGTTGTCATATCAGCAGGATATTCTTCACCATTAGCTTCTGCATCTGCCTTTTCGCGTGCAAGCTCTTCATCATCAAATGGATGATTAGCATAAGCATTAGCCATATCAAGTGTATCCATAATATCATTCTCGTTAGCTCCATCAAAGATAGGTGTCGCTACGTTAAAACCTAATACTTTGGCAGCAAGGCTTAAGTGAATTTCAAGCACCTGTCCAATATTCATACGCGAAGGCACACCAAGAGGATTAAGTACAATATCAAGCGGACGTCCATTAGGAAGGAATGGCATATCTTCTACTGGAAGAACTCTTGAAACGACACCCTTGTTACCATGACGACCAGCCATCTTATCACCTACAGAAATCTTTCTCTTCTGTGCGATATAGATACGGACATTCTTGTTAACA
>ENA-OPXQ01001123-OPXQ01001123.1-human-gut-metagenome-genome-assembly--contig:-NODE-1123-length-15540-cov-2.509719_pt1 | contig 15540 bp, 16 predicted proteins | sample MGYA00241769_ERZ502042 | MGnify/ENA primary metagenome ERZ502042 (study PRJEB25962, sample SAMEA2041934) | human gut metagenome | biome: human gut; feature: human-associated habitat; material: faeces...
GAAGAAACGCACCTCCAAATTTTTCATTCGGTCAATCGTTTTTTCGCTTCGTCGATCACATCCTGGATGAAGCCTTCTGTGTCGTCGCGGACGGTCTGCCAGTCAATGTGTTCCATGTCTGGCGAATCGAGGTCGGCGCCACGGAATACATCCGGCAGATTTTTTCTTTTGTGATCGTTCCGATAAAGGAAAAAGTGCCAAGCAGGTCATCGCCCTGCATGACGGAAAGGTTTTTGACATTTATTTCGCAACCGTTGTCGTCTGGCTGGGTGGTGATATAGCCGCTTGCTGTAAAATTGTCGCCCTGATCTGTCTCGTAGAGGCAGTCCATGTAGATAAAATTCACATGGGTGACAGACGGATTGCGGACATAGGTGAGTGTCAAGCGTTCTCCATTTGGCATTTCATAACTTAAAATACAGGTTCCGACATCTGTTCCGTCAATGATCATGGAAGCACCTTCTGTGATATCGGACAAATCGACCTCCATACGGCTCATCCGGCACAGGTCGGTCAGATACAGGGAAACGCGGATGTCATAGTCCGGCGTATCCATGCCTAAAAGCTCCCAGATAAAACCACCGGAACCCTCCGGGATCGTGACGAGGTATTCGTGGCTTTTTACATCATCGGAATCTGTTCTTGTTTTTCCGGTTTCCTCAATCTGAATCTGTCTGGTCAGTTCGATAATATTGGAGAAGTTGTCGTGAAACCATTCCTGATCAATATCATGTGTCAGCTCCGGTGCTTTTTTGAAATAAGTATTGCTGGTGGTCATGGCATAAGAAAGATTGTCTAACATTGGAACCATGAAATAAACGGTATTAGGATTCATATAAAAATCCATCTCGCCTACATTCAGCGTCAGAACATCCATATCGGAGATTATGGAAAGTTTCTTCTGCGCAAAAGAGCGCTCCCCGGAAATGTCCATGGAGGAGGAGTATTTAAAATTTTTGATATCGTTCAGGTAGGCTTTTCCCTCAAATGAGATATCCCCATTGAAGTAATCCTGGCATAATTCCATAATGTCAATGTGGTAGGCAATATAAGCCGGATCTTTCAGGGTATCCTGCATAAAATAAATGACAGACAAAAGCATTCTGGCACGTGGATTCTTAGAAATATAAACAAAACTGCAGAGAAACAGAAAAAGCAGACATGCAAAAAATATGCCACATCTGCGAAGAGGTTTTTTCTTTTTTCTGCCCGGATCTGTTTTGGTCTGCTCCATAAAAATGCTCCTGTTTTTATTTGTAATTGTCTATTCATTATAATATGAACGCAAAAAATTAACCATATAAAATGGATGATTTTTATAAAAATTTAATGTACAATATAAAAGACATAAATACGATTCTGACAGGAGAACCAGAAGATGATGAACGAATTTTGCAAGGGCGGAGGCTGCACGGCGAAGCTTGGACCGGGAATTTTGGACAAGGTATTAAAAATGATACCGAAAAAAGCTGATCCGAAGCTTTTGGTCGGTTTTGACCATTCCGATGATGCGGCAGTGTATCAGCTTACGGACGAGCTTGCAGTGGTGCAGACGCTTGATTTCTTTCCGCCGATGGTGGAAGATCCTTATCTCTTTGGAAAAATCGCAGCCACCAACGCATTGAGCGATATTTATGCGATGGGAGGAGAAGTTAAAACAGCATTAAACATTGTGTGCTTTCCGGAGAGCATGGACGCCAACATTTTAGGACAGATTTTACTTGGTGGAAATGAGAAAGTGACGGAGGCAGGCGGCGTGTTGGCAGGTGGTCATTCCATCAATGATGTGGATGTGAAGTATGGACTGTCCGTGATGGGAACGATTCACCCGAAACGTATTCTGGAAAACAATCACTGCAAGGAAGGAGATCTGCTGCTTTTGACCAAGCCGTTAGGAGTAGGGATCGTCATGACGGCATCCCGCATGAGAGCAGTGTCTGAAGAAGCCTTTGACCAGGCGGTGGAATCGATGACTACTTTGAATAAATATGCGGCAGAGATTTTAAAAAAGTACGGGATACATGCCTGCACGGACATTACCGGATTTGGATTGCTGGTACATCTTGGTGAAATGCTGGGCGAAAACTTTTCCGCAGAGGTGTGGACTTCACAGATTCCTTATATCAGGGCGTGCGAGGATTATGTGGAAGAATTTTACATCACAGCCGCAGGACAGCGCAACCGCAACCATATCGGTGCACAGGTGGCATTTGAAAATTGCAGTTTTGCGATGGAAGAGATTTTATTTGATCCGCAGACTTCCGGGGGACTTCTTGTGGCAATCCCGGAAAATGAGGCCAAAAAGGCGCTGAAGGAGATCGAAGCACTTGGACTGGACTGTGGAATAATAGGAAGAGTGACAGAGAAAAAGGAAAAGAAAATCTATGTCCTGAAATAAAGAAAATACAGCATTAGCTGCCGATTGAAAAAATATAAATAAACAGATGGAGGCATGAAAAATGAATATTCAGATTGACGCAAAAGGAAAACAGTGCCCATTGCCGGTGATCGAGGCAAAAAATGCAATTTCCGGCATGACTGAGGCAGGAATCGTGGAAGTGACTGTGGACAATGAGATTGCAGTACAAAATCTCACCAAAATGGCAGACCACAAAGGGTTAAAAGCAAAGAGCGAGAAAAAATCCGATCAGGAATACACGGTATGGATGGAAGTGACAGAAGAGTTTGTGAAAAATAATATAAAGGATGGGAATGTTTCATCCACACCGGTCACTGAGGAAAATTGTATTCCGGACATCCGAAAGAAAAAAACAGTCGTTGTGCTCGGTGCAGACCACATGGGCGAGGGGGATGATAAGCTCGGAAAAATGCTGATGAAAGGATTTGTCTATGCGCTGACGCAGCTGGAGGAACTGCCACAGACGATTTTACTTTTTAATTCCGGTGCATATTTAAGCTGTGAAGGTTCCGACTCCGTCGAAGATTTAAAGAGCATGGAGGCGCAGGGCGTGGAGGTCATGACCTGTGGAACATGTCTGAACCATTACGGATTGACCGAAAAACTGGCGGTTGGTTCTGTGACCAATATGTATGTGATCGCGCAGACAATGATGGAAGCAGATCACATTGTAAAACCATAAAGGATAAGGAAAATGAAAAAAAATATCATTATCGTCCGCGGCGGCGGGGATATCGCCACGGGCACAATTTATAAACTGCACCAGAGCGGTTATCCGGTTCTGGTGACCGAAATTGCAAATCCGTCTGCAATCCGGCGTCAGGTTGCATTTTCGGAGGCGGTCTATGAGAAAAGTTACACTGTGGAAGGCGTTACATGTTATTTTGCAGAGAATTTGACACGGGCATATGAACTCCTGAAGCAGAGGAAAGTTGCGTTGATGATCGATCCGGACGGAGCGGTGATCCGGGAGGTGAAACCAGCGGCAGTGGTCGACGGAATCCTTGCAAAGAAAAATCTTGGGACTATAATGGATATGGCACCGTTTACGGTTGCATTAGGTCCCGGATTTACGGCGGGGGTGGACGTGCATGCGGTTGTTGAGACAATGCGCGGACATAAGCTTGGCAGAATTATTTATGAGGGAAATGCGATTCCGAATACCGGGATTCCGGGTGCTATCGCAGGTGTTGCGAAAGAGCGCGTGATCCATGCAGAGTGCGCAGGTGTTTTATATGGAGAAAAAAAGATTTCCGATTACGTGCAAAAAGACGAAGTGATCGCCTACATTTATCCGGATGCACAGGCGAAGGACGCTTCCGGGCAGAGGGAAAAAGACGGTGCAGTTGCTGTGAAAGCCACTATTTCCGGGATTCTACGCGGACTCATCCGTGACGGTTATCCGGTGACAAAAGGGTTTAAAATTGCAGACATTGATCCGAGAGAATCCGAGTATGAAAACTGTTTTACAATCTCGGATAAAGCAAGATGTATTGCAGGAGGCGTGTTAGAGGCACTGCTTCATGCGGGAGTCCTTCCGGAGTGATGGAAATAACACAGACATTCAGATAAACTGACAGAGGGAAAGGCAGGAACGGCTGCAATGCTATACTTTGACAATGCCGCAACCACTTTGCAGAAACCAGAGGAGGTTGCGCAGGCGGTAAAAGAATCATTTTCTTATATAGGCAACGCGGGAAGAGGAGCAAATGAGGCTTCGCTGTTTACATCCAGACTGATTTTTCAGACGCGGAAACAGATCGCAGAGCTGTTTCATATGGAAGATGGGGAACAGTCTTCTGCGGCAGAGCGTGTGGTGTTTACCATGAATGCGACCGAGAGCTTAAATATTGTGCTGAAAGGATTATTGCATTCGGGCGACCATGTGATCACTACTGAGATGGAACACAACAGTGTTCTGCGTCCGCTTTATGAGCTTGAGGAGAAGGGTGTCAGTGTCACAATCGTTGATTGTGAGAAAAATGGAACAATTTCCTGCGAAAAAATAAAGCAGGCAATCGGTAAAAACACAAAAGCAATCGTGTGCACGCATGCTTCCAATGTGACAGGTGATGGAAATGATATCGCACAAATTGGAACTTTATGTGAAAAATATAATCTATATTTTATTTTAGATGCCTCTCAGACAGCAGGAACAATCGAGATTGACATGGAACAGAATCATATTTCTGCAATTTGTTTTACTGGGCATAAAGGACTGTTTGGTCCGCAGGGAACCGGTGGGATCGCACTGGCAGATGGAGTGTGTGTAAAACCGCTTTTATCCGGTGGAAGCGGCGTACATTCATTTGAGAGAAAACATCCCATGGAGCTGCCGGCTGCTCTGGAGGCAGGAACGCTGAACGGACATGGGATCGCAGGACTCCATGCTGCTCTGGACTGGATCAAAAAGACCGGGATCGCAGCTATCCATGAGAAAGAAATGGCGTTAGCTGAACAGTTTCAGCGAGGAATTGAAACAATTCCGGGCATTCACCTCTACGGAGGTGAAAAACGGGTGGCAGCGATCGTATCGTGTAATCTGGCGGATCTTGATTCCGCTTATGTCAGTGACTGTCTTGCAGAAAATTATGGGATTGCGACAAGGGCGGGGGCGCATTGCGCACCTCAGATACACACTCATTTTGGCACAGAAAAACAGGGCATGGTACGATTTAGCTTCTCCTGTTTTAATACGACAGAAGAGGTGGAGAAAGCGGTCGGGGCGATGCGGGATATCGCAGCGGAAAACCGTGGAAAAGTAACGGCATATGTCGGAGCCGGAGGAAAGACATCCACTATCCGGAAGCGTGCAGAGGAGCTGCGCACAGAGGGAAAAAGGGTTCTGATTCTCACGACAACTAAGATGATGAGGCCACAGGAGCAGGAGATATTTGCAGCGTATGAGCAGACCGGGCAGGAGAGCGTGATTTTGGATACCGGAGCTGTTTCAAAGGAGTGCAGGGCAGCAGAAAAGCAACTGAAAGAGCGGGTACAGTCTGTCCTTGACACATACGGCTGCTGTGTTGCAGGGAGCCTGATCCCCGGCACGGAAAAGTTTGGAATGCTGCCGGAAAAGCTGATGGAGGATCTGCTATATCTGGCAGATGAGATTTTGATCGAGGCGGACGGTTCCGCACATATGCCGGTCAAAGCCCCGGCGGAGTATGAGCCGGTTCTGTTTCCCTACATGGATGAAGTGGTCATTGTCATGGGGGCACATGCGATTGGAAAACCACTGCGGGAAGTGTGCCACAGAGTCGACTATGCAAAAGAACTTTTAAAATGTGATGCAGACAAAATTGTGACAGCGGCGGATATCGAGACACTTGCGGAGCAGGGATACGCGATTCCAATTCAGAAACAATTTCCATGGATGAAAATTTCGAAAGTAACAGGAAAAGATATTAAGCTGTGTCTGACAGCTGAAAAGAAAGATAAAGTGAGGGACAAACAATGATTCGATTTAACAGTGACTACACAGAAGGATGCCATACGGCAATTTTAGAGAAGTTAGTTGAAACCAATATGGAGCAGACAGCAGGCTATGGAGAAGATGAGTATTGCGGACAGGCGAGAGAGCTGATCCGGAAGGCATGTGGGGATGAGCGTGTGGATGTGCATTTCCTGGTGGGAGGCACACAGACGAATGTCACTGTGATCTCAGCTGCATTAAAGCATTATCAGGGAGTGATCACGGCAAAAACAGGGCATATCAATGTCCATGAGACAGGCGCTCTGGAGGCATGCGGCCATAAATGTCTGTGTATTGAAACACCGGATGGAAAGCTGACGGCTGAGCAGATCGCAGCGTACACAGATGCACATTTTGCAGACGAGAGTTTTGAACATATGGTACAGCCGAAAATGGTGTACATTTCCAATCCGACAGAGATCGGAACGATTTATAAAAAGGCGGAACTGGAAGCAATTTATCAGGTGTGCAAAAAGCGTGGGCTCTATCTTTTCATGGATGGGGCGAGACTTGGCTATGGACTGATGTGCAAAGAAAATGATCTGACACTTTCTGATATCACAGCCAACACAGATGTATTCTATATCGGCGGAACAAAAGTGGGAGCGCTTTTTGGGGAGGCAGTTGTGATCCGCAATGAGGAACTGAAAAAAGACTTCCGTTACAATATCAAACAGCGTGGCGGTATGCTGGCGAAAGGCAGACTGCTTGGAATCCAGTTTCTGACCTTGTTTGAGGAAAACCGGTATTTTGATATTTCCGCACATGCAGCACGATTAGCGGAAAAGTTAAAGGACGAATTAACAAAAATGGGAGTGAAATTCTATATTGATTCTCCGACTAATCAGCAGTTCCCAATCCTGCCGGATGCTGTGCTTGCGGAACTGAAAAAGAAATACAGTTTTGCTTATCAGGAGCGCATGGATGAGACGCACAGTGCAGTACGCTTCTGTACCTGCTGGGCAACGAAAGAGGAAAACGTAGATATGCTTCTTGCAGATATTCGTGAGCTACTTGCCTGATTGAAGGATTATACTAAAAAAAGACTGATTTATTCACAAAATTTAAATGAAAATGAATATGCAGATCAGTGAAAATAGGAGAAATGCAGCATGTCAGACAGAAAAAACATTTTACTCATCGCAACAGGCGGAACGATCGCATCAAAAAAATCAGACAACGGATTAAAACCACAGATCTCACCGGAAGAGCTGATGCAGTATATCCCGCAGGTGAAAGATATCTGTGATTTTCATGCTGTCCAGCTTATAAATCTGGACAGCTCGAACATGGAACCGAAACATTGGAAAATGATGGTGCATACCATCCGTGAAAATTATGAAAAATACGATGGCTTCGTCATCGCCCACGGTACGGACACAATGGCATACACTGCGGCGGCACTTTCCTATATGATACAGAATTCAAAAAAACCGATCGTGATCACCGGTGCACAGAAACCGATCGACCTTGAGATCACCGATGCAAAATCAAATCTGCTTGACAGTTTTTTATATGCATCCGATGAGAACTCGCAGGGGGTTCAGATCGTTTTTGACGGAAAAGTCATTGCCGGAACAAGGGCGAAGAAAGTCCGTTCAAAAAGCTACAATGCATTTTCCAGCATTGATTTTCCATGTCTCGCCATGATCCAGGATGGCAATATCATGCGTTACATTCCACCGGTTCCGTATGAAGAGAAAGTACAGTTTTATGAGGAACTGGATGAAAATGTGTATCTGATCAAGATGATCCCGGGAATCAAGCCGAGAATTCTGCGCAGTGTCTTTGAAAATTACGACTGCATTATTGTAGAAAGCTTTGGGGTGGGTGGTATCCCACGATCGATCGCAGATGATTTCTATAAGCTATGCCAGGAGTTCCCGGATCGACTTGTGGTGATGTCTACACAGGTCGCACATGAGGGCAGCGATATGACGGTCTATGAAGTGGGACACGATATGAAAAAGTATTGCCGCTTTCTCGAATCTTACGATATGACCTTGGAATCTGTCATTGCAAAAGTGATGTGGATGCTAGGCAACCGGGAAGCACTTAGCGGTGATCTGGAAGATATCTTTTATAAAAATGTAAATTATGATGTCATTTTCGGGAAAAACAGGAAGTGCTGACAGAAGTATCATCTCCCGGACAGCCCAGAGGGAAGAGAGAGGGGCGGCATGAATCTGCGTGTCCCCTGTAGGCTATACTATTGATTGGCTTTGAGAATTTTTACATCATCCAAAGATACACCAGAGAAAGCAGCAATTTCTTCCAGGGAAAAGTTGTTAGTTTTCAACATACGTTTGGCGATTTCAATTGCCGCATGTTTTTCACCCTCTGCAAAACCGTATTCATATTCAGCTTTCCGTAACTTCTTTTCTTCCAATTCTTTATCATACTCAAAAATACTCATACTGATAACCTCATTTCGGTTTCGGGCAAGAAATTCCGCCAGAATCCCTTCCCGGATGCATTCGTCCACAGCACGTTTTACAGCCTGATTTAAAGGCATGTCTGACGCATAGTGGCGCACTCTGGCAACATACTGTGCATATTCTTTTAACATACTGCAATGCTGCATCAACTCTGCATTGTGTCCTTCATTGACATTCAAAACAGTAACAATTAATTCGAGCTTTGGTTCACCTGACAGATGTTCAAATGCTGAGGAAAGCCGAAGCTCTGTACAGTCAGCAATTGCCGTCGAACCATTGTAAAACTCGATAAAATTTGGTGCAGGGATTTTCTGTAAGGTGGAAGAGTACAGAGATTTCTTATCCACAAGTTTCTGATATTCACTGCAAATATAAAACAGATCACGAAGAGGCATATTGGGATTGTATGTTGACTGATGCTCATACAGATATAAATTGGTATCCATAATAAATGCCAGATCGTTTTTCATCCCCATATAAATAGCATTTTCTAATGTCACAATTTCCAACTCTTCCGGGTTTTTATAATCACTTTGATTGACCGCATTGTAAAGTGAGAGCAGATTCTTCCGGTCAGAAAATAACATACGAAAAACGGTGTCCTTGTAGTTCCTGTTTGCTGTGGGTGTTTTAACGGTGAAGTTTCGCTTTGCTCTGTTACGGTTTCTTTTACATTTTGCCAAAATTGTTTCCTCCTGATATGTGGCAGAACAGCCTATGTTTAAAACGGTTCTCTGCTTGCAGGAGAATAACAACTGTTTATGATTCCAAGTTCATTTCGTCTCCTGCTTTTCAATTGTTGATGGGTAACAAAAAGCATAGATACGAATGAAGTACGCAGATTATTTTGGGTTAATCTGTCGTTCTTAGAATATAGATGACAAAAATGTCATGAAGATTTTGTAAAATATGCTTTAGTTCATTATAACACAGCACAATGAGAAGATACAAGATTGCTTTTTATAAAATCTTTAAATTTGAGCGAAAGTTAAAAAAATGAAAAAACAATTAACAACTCCTCAATTGTGCAGCTTCGAAACTTCTGTTATGATTTATTTACAGAAGCTTCTGCAAACACTTTTTACGCAGTAACAAGCAAGAGTATTGTTGTGGAAAAATAACTTTGAATTTTTATAATATGAGGAGATGACACAAATGCAGATTGGCAGTGTAATAAGAAAATACAGAAAAGAATGTGGGCTTACACAGGAAGAGATGGCAAAAAGGTTAGGGGTGACTACCCCGGCTGTGAATAAGTGGGAAAATGGAAACACGAATCCCGATATCGAACTGTTGGCACCGATTGCCCGGCTGTTGCATATTTCACTCGACACACTGTTGTCTTTTCAGGAAAAACTGACGGACATGGAGATTGAGACACTTATCCGGCAGATGGGTGACAAATTAGAGAAAGAAGGATTTGAAAAGACCTACGAATGGGCGGTGCAGATCACAAAAAAGTATCAGAACTGCAATATGCTGATCTGGCAGATCGCAGTAATGCTTGACGCAGGAAGAATAACAGGAGCGTGCGGGAATCCGGAACAATATGACGAACAGATCAATGCGTGGTATGAGATGGTGTTACAGGACGAAAACGAAGAGATACAGTACCATGCAGCCGATTCTCTGTTTGGCTTTTATTTAAGGAAAAAAGAATATGTGGCAGCAGAAAAATATTTAAACTATTTTTCGGAGCATGATCCTATGAAAAAGATATTCAGGGCACGTCTGTACAAAGAGCAGGGAAAAACCGAAGAAGCATATAAAACAATAGAAGAAGTTCTTCTCTCGCAGAGCCAGACGCTTGGTGTTACATTTTCATTTCTGCTTAGTATGGCATTGAAAGAAAAAGATTTTGACTATGGAAGAGTGCTCGCAGAGAAAATGGGAGCACTCGCCCATACATTTGAGATGGGAAAATATAGTGAGTGTTCCACTATGCTTGATGTTGTATATGCGGAGAAAAATGTAGAAGGTACTTTTCAGGTGGTCAGGCAATTGCTTGAAAATGTGGAGAGTATTGGAGATTTTTCGGGTTCAAAATTATACCGGCATCTGCAATTTAAGAAAAATGCCCGTTGGAATGCAGACGAATTGCGCGAAAAACTGTTAGAAGGATTCCGCGATGAGACAGAATTTTCTTATATGAAAGGATATGAACCGTGGGAAAAACTTGTTAGTAAATAGGAAAAGTGAAGGGCTAAATCTCCACTTTCCCCGGTACATATCGGATGATCACATCCATCGTTCCTCCGCACACCATGCCCTCTTCCCCGGCAAAATCATTGGTCATATCGACGGAGAGAAACATATCTTTTTTGTCAGAGAGAACTTCTAAGGCCTTTCGCAGTACTTCATGCTCGCCACAGCCGCCGCCGATCGTGCCAAAAGACTGTCCAAGCGCATTGACGCACATGATCGCACCGGTTTTGACGGGAGTAGAGCCTTTGCGCTCCACAACAACAGCGATTGCTTTTTCTTCCTTTGTCTGGAGTGCGTTTAAGAAAACGGGATCAAGGTTGGTCTGTTCAAGAATCCCGTTCTTCTTCCCGGGGGAAAGCCTTCTGCGGCAGAGAATCAGTTCGGATAAAATGGAAATGGCAATCTCATCCGTTGTGATGGCACCGATGTCTAAACCGATCGGCGTATGGATCTGATCGAGAAAAGAGCGGTCAATCCCCTCTGTGCAGAGATTTTCAAAAAGTCCGGCAACACGTCTTTTCGAACCGATAAGCCCCATATAAGCAGGTGTGATGCCACTGGCATAAAGGGTGCGGATACAATCCGCATCATGTTTGTGCCCACGTGTAACAATGGCAACGAAATCCTGCTCATCAGGATGTATTTGTTCAATTGCGGCAGGAAAACTGTCGCAGATCACTTTTTTTGCGTTTGTCATCGTATAAGGATTGGCAAAGGAGGGTCTGTCGTCCGCCGCATAGATGTCAAATTCCAACTGGGAGGCAAAGCGGCAGAGCGATTGCGCCACATAGCCGCAGCCTAAGATGATCAGGCGCCGCGGTGCCTGAAATCTTCTTGTATACACGATGGATTCTGCGGAATCCGGTACTTCAAATTGCATTTCAAATGGATGAAATTCTATAGGATTCATGATAAATTCCTCTTTTTTTTGTGATAATTTATAGTAGAGAGTATAACACCAATCTGTAAGCAAAACCATGGAAAATTTTATTGTCATAATGTATTTACTTTTCCCTGCAAAATAAGTTAAAATAGATAATTGGAAAACTCATATATAACTAAAATGAATTGTGAAAATTTCCAATGATCTAAAAATAGAAATACACCAAGGAAAAGTGAGGACACCCCAAATGGCAGATAACGCATTAAAAATCAAATATAAATTATACTTGGAAGCAGAGGATGTTTCGCAGTCAAGGATCCTTTCTTCTGCATCCTATCTGGAAAACGTGCTGCATAATCATGCAAACCCATACATAAAATGCGCACAGATCGACAACGAGAGTGATTTAGATGAATTTGAGTTAAGATTATATGTGGATGAGACAATCGAGGAGACGTACTGTGCAAATGCGGATGCGGCAGAGGCATTTTTAGACGAGTTTGCAGATGTTTTATCAGAAATTGCACACATTCATTCCTTTATGGATATGGAGGGAAGCTTTTCTGTTTCCTTTGAGGGAGAGCACATTGCCTATGATTTCAGATCCGAACCGGGTGACGGAATGTGTGACTTTATAGAACGGAAAGAAAATTAATACATTTTTTGTTTTCAAAAATGGAATAGTCTGTTATAATAGTTACATAATATCACTTAGGAGGCATTAAGCGATGGCTGAGGATAGAAAAACATTTAAAATAAAGGATGGACATTTGGGAGAAGTGAAGATAGCAGATGAAGTAGTTGCAATTATTGCGGGACTGGCTGCAACAGAAGTCGAAGGTGTCAGTTCCATGGCTGGTAACATTACCAATGAACTTGTCAGCAAGCTTGGAATGAAGAATCTTTCCAAGGGTGTTCGCGTGGAAGTATTGAGCGGTATTGTGAATGTGGATGTGGCGCTGAATATTGCTTACGGCTACTCCATCCCGGAAGTATCTGCGAAAGTTCAGGAACGCGTAAAATCAGCAATTGAGAATATGACAGGATTGGAAGTATCTATCGTGAATGTTCGTATTGCAAGCGTAGATATGGGTAATAATAAATAATCCTTTGCAGAACGTAACGCAAGTTATGGACGATGTAGTAGAATAAAGGGTGTCCGAGCGACATCCTTTTTTTACCTTGTAAAGGAATGGAGATTATCGAGACAGAAAGGATCAATCAATGACCAGAAGAGGATTAAGAGAACAGGTTTTTAAAATGCTTTTCCGTGTGGAGTTCCACAATGTGGAAGATATGCCGGAGCAGATGAATATGTTTGAGGAAGTGGAGGAGTGCAGCGAGAAGGACAAAGAGTACATTTCCAACAAGTTCCACAACATTGTAGAGAAGATCGATGAGATCGATGCAGCGATCAATGAGGTTTCCGAGGGATGGAAGACCAGAAGAATGGGAAAAGTAGATCTGACTCTGATTCGTCTTGCAGTATACGAGATGAAGTACGAGGATGATATCCCGGTAAAAGTTGCGATCAATGAGGCTGTTGAACTTGCAAAACAGTATGGAACGGATGAATCACCGGCATTTGTAAATGGAGTATTGGCAAAATTAGCATGATGAAGAATGTTTATTCAGTTGGACAGGTGAATACATACATCAAAAATATGTTTGCCCAGGATTTTATGATGCAGCGCATCAGTGTCAAGGGCGAAGTGTCTAACTGCAAGTATCATTCCTCAGGGCATATTTATTTCACTTTGAAGGATCCGGCTGGGACGATCAATGCGATCATGTTTGCAGGAAACCGCCGGGGGCTCTCTTTTCAGATGAAAGAGGGTGACAAAGTCATCGTGACAGGCTCTGTGGAAGTCTATGAACGGGATGGAAAGTATCAGCTCTATGCCAGGGAGATTGAACTGGATGGAGCTGGTAATTTATATTTAAAATTTGAAGCGTTAAAAAAAGAATTAGAAGAGATGGGCATGTTTGCCCCGGAGTACAAGAAGAGAATCCCAACATATATCAGGAGGCTTGGGATTGTCACAGCTCCGACTGGTGCTGCTGTACAGGATATTCGCAATATTTCCGCAAGAAGGAATCCTTATGTGCAGCTTATTTTATATCCGGCGCTTGTGCAGGGGGAAGGTGCGGTAAGCAGTATTGTAAACGGTATCCGTGCATTAGATGCACTTGGCGTGGATGTGATCATTGTCGGACGAGGTGGAGGTTCCATCGAGGATTTGTGGGCGTTTAACGAGGAGGAGGTTGCAAGGGCGATCTTTGAATGTGAGACGCCGGTTATCTCCGCTGTCGGACATCAGACGGACACAACGATCGCAGATTTTGTGGCAGATTTAAGGGCGCCGACACCGTCTGCAGCTGCAGAACTTGCTGTTTTTGATCATCAGGCGGCAGTGGCAGAGATTTCAGCAAAAACTGCAAGGATGAACCGGGCTTTGCAGCAGAAGTTAGATATTGCAAAGTTGAAAGTAAACCAGTATCAGACAAAGTTACAGTACGTAAGCCCGGAGAGCAGGCTGCATGAACATCGCAGATATGCGGTAGACCTTGAGGAAAAATTATACCGGCAGATGGAGCAGGTGCTTACGGAAAAGAAGCACAGACTTGCAATACTGACAGGTCAGATGGAAGGGGTATCCCCTTTGAAGAAGCTGAGTCAGGGGTTCTCTTATGTTGCGGATGAAACCGGGAAGGCGGTGACGGATGCTTCCACCGTAAAAGTGGGGGATCCACTTACGGTACATCTGTTAAAGGGAACACTGAAGGCAAATGTCACGGAGGTATTTGACAATGAGTGAAGAACAGACGAAGCAGAATGTTTCTCTGGAAGAGACATTTGAACAGATAGAGACAATCATAAAACAATTGGAAAGTCCTGAAGTTACACTGGATGATTCTTTTCGTCTGTATCAGGCAGGCGTGGAAAAGTTAAAGACATGTAATTTACTTCTGGACACTGTTGAGAAGAAAATGCAGGTGATGCAGACCGATGGATCACTGGCAGATTTCGAGTGATGAAACAGTTCCTGTAACAAACTGGAATGGAAGAAGGAGCAGCAGAGTTGGATATTAGAGCAGAGATTCAGACAAGAGTAGATGAGATAGAACAGATCATAAAACGCTATCTTCCGGAGGAAGAGGGCTGGCAGAAGACCATTATGGAGGCAATGAATTACAGTATTCTTGCCGGTGGAAAAAGACTTCGCCCGATGTTGATGTCGGAGACCTATCGTCTGTTTGGTGGAAAATCAAAAGTGATCGAGCCTTTTATGGCGGCAATGGAGATGATTCATACCTATTCTCTGGTGCACGATGATCTTCCGGCGATGGACAATGACGAGTACCGCAGAGGGAAAAAGACAACACACGCGGTCTATGGCGAGGCGATGGGGATTCTTGCGGGCGATGCACTGTTGAATTATGCATTTGAAACGGCTGCAAAGGCGTTTGATATGGAACCGGATAACCGGAATATCGGAAAAGCCATGCAGATTCTTGCCACAAAGGCGGGCATTTATGGTATGGTCGGAGGACAGGTGGTTGATGTGGAAAGCGAGAAATCCGATGACTGTCCTATCACAAGGGAAAAGCTTGACTTTATCTACAGGCTTAAGACAGGCGCACTTATAGAGAGCTCGATGATGATAGGAGCAATCCTTGCAGGGGCATCGTCTGATGAGGTATCACGCGTGGAGCAGATAGCGGCAAAGCTGGGGCTTGCGTTTCAGATACAGGATGATGTGCTTGATGTCACAAGTACACTTGAGGTGCTTGGAAAGCCGGTAGGCAGTGACGAGAAAAATAATAAAGCGACATATGTCACATTTGAGGGATTGGATAAAGCGGTTTCTGATGTGGAGCGCATCTCCAAGGAGGCAGAGGAGCAGCTTGATGATTTGGGATACGACGATGCATTTCTTAAGGAGCTATTTGAATATTTGATCCATCGGGAGAAATAGGATGGTTTTAGAAAAGATACAAAAGGAAAATGATATAAAAAAACTGACACCTCAGGAGCTTGCGCTGTTAAAGGATGAAATCAGGCAGTTTCTTATAGAGAGCATATCGGTGACAGGAGGTCATCTGGCATCAAACCTCG
>ENA-OPXQ01001125-OPXQ01001125.1-human-gut-metagenome-genome-assembly--contig:-NODE-1125-length-15529-cov-1.888910_pt1 | contig 15529 bp, 15 predicted proteins | sample MGYA00241769_ERZ502042 | MGnify/ENA primary metagenome ERZ502042 (study PRJEB25962, sample SAMEA2041934) | human gut metagenome | biome: human gut; feature: human-associated habitat; material: faeces...
TTTGGGGGCCAGCCACAGCACAAATATGCCTTATTGGGGGCAATGGCTTCGTCTGTAGTTTGCTTAATGAATTAAATAGCAATCAATCCCTTGTGATCAGAACTAAGAGATAGCCTGTTTTGACGCGAAGTGTTGCTTCTTTCGCCATAATCTCATTGCTTACCCCCACGCTTTCTTTGTTGTACAGTGTGCCATTTTTCAGTGAGTAGGAGAATCCTTCTTCGTCTATTCCTGTTACTTCTGGGGAAAAAGCAATTATGGAGAAGTATTCTTTTCCAGGATTTTGTGGATTTTTGATATCGGAACGGAGATATTTTCGTTCTTCGGGGCCATGAAGCATTTCGATTTCATTGTGTACATCAACGATTTTGGCTTCGATTCCATTATCTTTCAAGAATGCGAGCAGGCTGATATTTGCTAATGCATGGTCATATCTCGTTCCGGTTGCACCGAGAATTGTTACTCTCTGTGGTTTTAAATCTACTGCGTATTTTACTGCAAGATGGGTGTCTGTGTAATCTTTTCTTGTTGGGAATTCACGAAGAGGGATACCTTTTTTTCTATATTCTTCAAGAAGTTCCTTATTTTTAAGGCTGTCGAAATCACCGAGAATGTCGGTTGGTTCTATGCCGATTTCTTTACAGTGTGCCAGTCCGGAATCGGCAGCGATGATTCGGTCATATTTTTTATCTTTTATATATTCTTTACTAAAGTTTATATCAATACTTCCCCCACTGACGATTAATAATGTCTTTCCGTTTTGCATGGTATATTTCATTCCCTTCTGATATTATATTTCACTTTTTATATCTAACTGCATCTAATCAAAGCAATCTATCTTATTTGTTCTTCTAATCTTTTGGCAATTCATCTCCCACCTTAGAGGTCGGAGTCTTCTTGCTGTAAGAGGATAAATAACTTACTTTCTCAAAAGATTTTTCTACCATGAAGAAAAACAAGTTTCATCAGTCATTACCATTTCTTTTGCTGTGCTAATTCTTCATAAAACATACAGTAATCATCATAGCGGAGTTTGCTGATTTTACCTTCTTCTAAGGCTTTTTTTACTTCACATCCTGGTTCATGGATATGACAGCATCCATTAAAGCGGCAGGTATTTTCGTAAGGTTCAAATTCTGGGAAATAATATTTCAGGTCTTCTTTTTCGATATTTTCGAGAAAGAGGGAGCTAAATCCTGGTGTGTCCATCAAGTAGGTATCCTCTCCAATGTGAATTAATTCGGAATGTCTTGTTGTGTGTTTTCCCCGCTTGATTTTTTCACTGACTGCACCGGTTTCCATCTGTTTTTCTTTACTAATACAGTTTAAAGTAGAAGATTTCCCGACACCAGACGGACCTGCCATAATTGTTGTCCTGCCACGAAGGAGTTCTTCTATCTGTGTAATCCCTTCTCCTGTTGCTGCTGCCTGGAAAATCACCTGACATCCACTGTTTTCATAATCTTTTTCAAGCTGTTGCATTTGCTCTGTTGTTGCTAAGTCTGTCTTATTAAAGCAGATAATTACCGGTATTTCCTGCTGTTCCATTGTGATCAGAAATCGATTCAGCAAGTGAAAGTTAGGTTCGGGTTCATGAACTGCAAATATAACAAGCGCCTGGTCTACATTTGCTGCCATCGGACGGATGAGCTGATTTTTTCTTTTGTGAATCTTTACTAGATTTCCTGTTTTTTCTTCTTCTGATAAAATATCAATATCCACAACGTCTCCGACATTCGGTTTCATTTTCTTGTTACGAAAGATTCCTCTGGCACGACACTCATACAGTCCGCTGCCCTCTACATATACATAGTAAAATCCTCCGATTCCTTTCATTATTTTTCCTGTCATTCTTTCCTCCGTAAAAGTAGTACATATTGAAACAAAAGCGTCGGCAGTAACAGCCAATCAGCCGTTACTGCGACGCTCTCCCTTAATCTGAAATAGCATTTAAACTTACATCGTAAGTATTATACTCTTTTCCATCAATATACATAATCACGCTTCCTGAGCCTTCTCTGTCGCCCTCAAATGTAACATTTAAAGGAAAATCATCATTGCTTACACTGCTCTTTGAATAAATCGTGCTTTCCCAGGAGTCCTGTTTGAGCACAAGTTTTACACTTCCGTTTGCTCCGTCATCAAATGGCTGTTCATCAATTGTCACGCTGCCTTCGTAGCGGTAACTTTCCTGCTCACCAAGACTGAGCACAATCGGTACTTTAGTACCTTTGTCTACAGATGTTCCTGACTCGATTCCCTGGGAAATGACATCGCCTTCGCCAACTTCTCCACTGTAATCGTAGCTGACAGAACCAAGCTTTAATCCCACTCTGTTTAGCTCTCTTTCGGCAACACTCTGAGAAACTCCAATTAAGGATGGCACTGTTGTCTTGCTCACGCCTTTGCTGATAGTAATTGTTACTGCAAATCCTGTGTTTACGATACTTCCGCCTTTTGGACTCTGCTTAATCACATAGCCTTCTTTGACCGTATCGCTATTAGCATATGCTTTCTTCACCTTAAGGCCAAGCTTCTTTAACTCCTGCTCTGCTTTCTTTTCTGTATAATTCACCAAAGCCGGTACTTCCACCTTTTCTGCTGCAGTAGTGGAAGATTCCTTTTTGCCAAGCGTAAGCTTCACTTTCGTTCCAACGGCGAGAGATTCTCCTTTTTTATACTGCTGCTTCACAACAATAAGATTGCTGTCATCGCTGCTGCTTCCCTTTTCATATGCAAAGTCTGCCTTCAAACCAATTGCCTTCATCTCATCCTCTGCTGCATTCTTCGTCAGATCAAGTAATTTTGGCATCTTAACATATTCTGTCTTTTTCTCTTCCGTTGTCGTTGCTTTTGTTCTGTCCTGCGTTGTCTGTTCTGTACTCTGCTGTGTTGTTCCAGAAGATGGCTGGAATAAATGCAATGAATTTCCTATAAAATAAAATACAACACAGGCAACTAAAACACCAAACAGAACCGTAATTAAAAGAATCATCTTTTCGAGCTTTGGATTCATTTCTTTATCGTCTTTATAATCCTCATCCTCTTCATTTTCTTCATTAATTCGTATTCTGTCTTTTGTGCTATCCTCTTTTCTTCGGTTGCCAGACTTATTTAATGACTTTCTTATCTTTGTAATATCCTCTTTATTTCTCTGAATTGTTGGAGAATCATCTACGAGCGGATTCACATACACATAACTTCCATCTGGAGAAAGAAATACTTTCTGTAAATCAAGAATCAGTTCTGCCGCACTCTGATAACGCTGTTCTGGCTGTTTCATCGTACATTTTAAGATAATCTTTTCAAGACTTGCCGGAATATCCGGGAAATAACATCTTGGTGGTGTAATTTCATCTCTTAAATGCATGAGTGCGATTGCTACTGTATTCTCTCCATCAAACGGAACCTTTCCAGTTGCCATCTCATAAATAGTAATTCCCAGAGAATAAATATCGCTTCTTTCGTCTGCGTAGCCGCCCCTTGCCTGCTCCGGCGAAAGGTAGCGCACAGATCCCATCGCACTGGAAGAAATCGTATCATCCCCAGTTGCTGCTCTGGCAATTCCAAAATCTGTCACTTTTATCGTACCACTATCTGATACCAAAATATTCTGCGGCTTAATATCTCTGTGAATAATGTGATGTTCATGCGCTGCCTGCAGTCCGCTTGCAATCTGAATTGCAAAGTCTACAGTCTCTCTGGCACTGAGTCTTCCGTAACGTCTGATATATCGTTTGAGAGTCATGCCTTCTGCAAGTTCCATTACGATATAATGTACACCCTCTTCATTTCCCGCATCATAAATATTTACGATATTCGGGTGTGTTAATCCTGCGGTTGACTGTGCTTCTACTGTAAACTTTCTTACAAAGCTCTCATTATCACAATATTCCCGGCGCAGAACCTTTATTGCTACATAACGGTTTAACTTATGGCATCTGGCTTTATATACATCTGCCATTCCTCCTGAGCCAATATGCTCGAGTATCTCATATCTTCCACCTAAAAAAGTACCCTTTTGCAGCAATATCTTCACCTCCCATTTCTATTCTGGGCGATGACAACTGCGATATTATCAAGGCCGCCATAAAACAAAGCTTCTTCTATACATTTTTCTGCCAGTTCTTCCTCTGTTCCTTCCCCTGATAAAATCTCTTCCAGTTTTTCATCGTCTACCATGTTAGACAAACCGTCGGAGCAGAGCAAAATCCGGCTATTCTCCTTCATATCTACGATAAAGAAATCCGGCTGGACATCTTCTGCCACGCCCACGGCCTTTGTAATAATATTCTTTTGTGGATGATTCCGGCTTTCTGCCCGGTCAAGTTCTCCTGCCCGTACCAGTTCTTCTACAAGAGAATGATCCATCGTCACCTGATGAATCTTTTCATCAAAATAGTACAGACGGCTATCCCCTATATTCATAATATATGCTATCCCATCTACTACGGTTGCCGCAACAAATGTTGTTCCCATTCCAGAATACTGTTCTTCTTTACAAGACAGCGTATACACTTCCTCATTCACTTCATTGAGAAGCCGTTCCATAACAAGGAAAGGAAGCTCTTTTGTCTCTTTCCTTGCCAGCTCCACAAATCGGTTTACTGCATAGGATGACGCTTTATCTCCAGCTTTATGTCCACCCATTCCGTCCGCTACAATATAGAGGTTCGGAAAGCATCCTACCGGCTCATCGGAAAAAAACAAATAGTCCTGATTTACTTTTCGCTTTCTTCCGATGTCCGTCATGCCGAAAGATTTCATTCGTCCCCACTCCTTTCTTTATAGCTCTTTCTTAACTGTCCGCAGGCTGCCTGGATATCTCTTCCCATCTCCCGGCGCACAGTTACCTGAATATGTTGTCTCTCCAATATATGTTTAAATGCTGCTACATTATTCTGCGTTGACTGCTCAAAATCTCTTTCCTTAATCGGGTTAACCGGAATCAGATTAATATGACAGTTCATTCCTTTTACTCTGGAAATGAGTTCCTGTGCGTGTTCCTTTTTATCATTAACCCCCTTTACGAGGCTGTATTCAAATGTAATTCTTCTTCCAGTTGTTCTGGTATAATATCTGGCAGCTTCCATCAATTCATCCATCGAATATTTATTGGCGATTGGCATAAGCTCTCTTCGCATCGTATCATTCGGTGAATGTAAGGAAATTGCCAATGTTACCTGTGGATTTCTGTCTGCAAATTCATAAATCTTTGGCACAATTCCACAAGTAGATACGGTAATATTTCTGTGACTGATATTTAAGCCATCTGGCGAACAAAGTAATTCAATCATCCGGCATAAAGACTCAAAGTTATCAAAAGGTTCTCCTGTTCCCATAACAACCAGATGGGAAACTCTCTCTCCTGTTGCCTTCTGAATCGCATAAATCTGATCAAGCATTTCGGATGGATACAGATTTCTTGAAAGTCCCAGCAAGGTAGATGCACAAAACCGGCAGCCCATCCGGCAGCCCGCCTGTGAAGAAATACAGACAGAATTACCATGCTTATACTTCATAAGTACGCTCTCTACCATGTTACCATCGTGGAGCGAAAATAAAAACTTCTGTGTGCCGTCTATCTTCGACTCGTAATGTTCTACTTCTTCTACTCCATAGAATGGATGCTCTTTTAAAAGCTTTTCAATACATTTGGCTGGAACATTTTTCATCTCTTCCGGACTTCTTACGAGTTTTTGATGAAGCCATCCATAGATCTGCTTTGCCCGGAACTTTTTCTCACCAAGTTCCATGACACAATCGGTCAGTTCCTCTAATGTCATGGACTTTAAATCCATACTAGAATCCATACTACTTCGCCTCCGGTCTTTTAAATTTAGAAATAAAGAAGCCGTCGCAGGTATCTTCTCCCGGTATGAGCTGTAAATATCCCTGACTTCCTGTTCGGTTTTTAAGATTCTGTGGCAAATACTCCTCGATAGATACCAGATGTAATGGTGTATTTTCCTCAATCCACTTTATGTTCTCTGCATTCTCCCCTTTATTCAAAGTACAGGTAGAAAATATCATCTGGCCGCCCGGCTTTACATACTTCCATACGACAGAAAGTATCTGCCTTTGCAAAGCGGCAAGTTCGCCAAGCTGTTCCTCTGTCATCTGGTATTTAATATCGTTCTTTCTGCCCATAATGCCAAGTCCGCTGCAAGGCAGGTCTGCAAGAAGCACATCTACACTTTCTAACAGACTTTCATCTTCCTCTAACGCATCCCATTGCTGCACCTCTACATTCTCGTAGTGCATCCGGTCTTTATTCTCCTCAATGAGTTCTGTTTTATATTCTGTCAAATCTCTGGAAAGGACCTTTCCTGCTCCCTTTAATCTGTCTGCCGCATGGAATGTCTTTCCACCCGGCGCTGCACAGACATCAAGAACAAAATCGCCCTCATTTATATCTGCGATTGCTACTGCAAGCTGGGAACTCTCATCCTGTACAGCAAACTTTCCCTGGCGGAAAGCGGCAATCTTTCCAAGATAATTGAGATTAGAAATGGTAAAGGCATACGGGAGATAATTCCCTTTTTCTACTTTTACTCCTGCCTCTTCCAATTCTTTTTCCAGTTCTTCCGGTGTTGTCTTGCTTAAATTGGTACGGATTGTGAGCGGTCTTGCCTCCAGGAAAGAAGCAAAAATCTTCTCTGCACTTTCCTTCCCATACTGTTCTATGATGAGCTTACTCAGCCATTCGGGTACGGAATAGGTAATACTTACATACTTTACATCGTCTTTTTTATCTGGAACCGGAAGGTTTTCCTTTTCTCTTACAAGAGTGCGGAGCACTCCATTTACAAAGCCGCTCAGTCTGCCAAATCCTCTTTTCTTTGCAAGAGATACCGCCTCCGAACAGGCAGCCGCATCTCTTACATCCATAAAGAGAATCTGATAAGCTCCCATTCGCAGAAGAGAACGGATGAGTGGCTTACATTTCTTCATCGGTGTTTTTGAATAGTGGTCTAGAATATAATCGAGATAAATCTTTCTCTCGGTCACTCCCTCACAAAGTCTGGTATAAAAAGCCCTGTCTGCCTTTTTTTCAAACTGGTTCCGCATCAGTGTCTCCCCGATTGCGATGTGGGAAAGCTTTTTATTTCTTTCAATATCAATCAGCGTATCAAGAGCCTCTGCCCTCATATCTGTCCGCTTCTCCATCTGCATTTCCTTTCTTCGTGTCTGTTTTGTTCTGCTACAATTCATGCAATGAATGCAACCTACTAGATATATTATAACTCAATATTACAAAATAATTTTTAATATTGTATTAAGCATTCTCTCCCAGAAGAGTACCTTCCTCTACCTTATGTCCAAGAAGAAAAGCTTTAACCGGCATTCTCTTTTTACCCTGAATCTGTACTTCATTGATTTTAAGAAGTCCCTCTCCTGTCTGTACATAAATAGCATCGGAAGTCACTTTTGCAACAGCTCCCGGCTGTGCGCTTCCATTTTCCTTCTCCACATCAGCATCCCAGATTTTCAAAGTTTTATCGTGGAAAGCGGTATAGGCACTTGGCCAGGAGTTAAGCCCGCGGATCAGACGTTCAATTGAAGCGGCATCTTTATTCCAGTCAATCTTACCTAAATCTTTTGTAAGCATCTTTGCATAGCAGCTCTCCTCATCATTTTGCCGAGTGCGTACTGCCGTTCCTGCTTCTAACTTTTCAAGTACTTCTAATAATAACGGGCCGCCTGCCGCTGCTAACTTATCATGAAGTGACTCTCCTGTTTCTTTTGCATCAATTGGTACAACAACTTTGTCAATCATATCTCCGGTATCAAGCCCTTTTTCCATGTACATGATTGTTACACCCGTTTCTTTTTCCCCATCAATGATGGACCACTGAATCGGGGCAGCTCCACGGTACTTTGGAAGTAAGGAAGCATGTACGTTAATGCATCCATACTTTGGCATATTTAAAATGCTTTCTGGAAGAATCTGTCCAAAAGCAGCTACAACGATAACTTCAGGACATCAATATAATGGCGGGATTTCCCTGCAAATTCACGTCGACTGCCGTACCTCCCATCAAGCTGGCCAACTCATCGTGAACAATCTTAACCATCAACTGACTAGGCTTAACCGATGTAAGCACGTTCTGTCCTAAAGCCTTCTCTTTTACCGGAGTAAATGCCATCGCCTTACCGCGACCTTTTCTCTTATCCGGCTGTGTTACTACACCGACAACTTCATGGTTCTCTATAAGAGCTGCTAACGTAGGAACCGCAAAGTCCGGTGTTCCCATAAATACTACTCGCATTCTTCTTCCTCCACATCATGGTATGGCTCATTCGCTCTATCGCCGTAAAGCACACCGTCAAGATGGTCTATCTCATGTTGTAATGCTCTTGCACGAAGTCCCTCTCCCTCGATAATTACTGGATTTAACTCCATATCAAAAGACTTCACTTTTACATAATCAGCTCTTGTTACGCTGGCACATTTACCTGGAATGCTTAAGCATCCTTCCTCATCTGTCTGCTCACCAGCTGTTTCAATGATTTCTGGATTGATAAGGATGATAGGATCTCCGTCCATAACGTCAATGACACAGATTCTTCTTAAAATTCCTACCTGTGGTGCTGCAAGACCAACACCTCTTGCCTCATACATAGTATCAAACATATCCTCAATCAACGTCTCAATGGATGGTGTGATTTTCTGTACTGGTTTACATACTTTATTTAAACATGGGTCGCCAATAAAGCGGATTTTACGAATTGCCATTTCTTTTCCTCCTGGTATTCCTTTATCTTTCTTATTTTATCTTTTATTCTATCTTTTTATAATGGTTATACAAAAAGCTGTATCTTTAATTATAACATTGCAAACGCCTGCCGTAAAGTCACTTAGAGCGTGTTTGAAAAATGCTCTAGTAATGCGACAGTGGGTCAAAATCAAACTGAATCGTTATTCCTGCAAACATTGGATGCTTCTCTAAAACAGGCTCTAATCTTCTTTTTAAATCCAGTAATGTCTCTTTATCTTTATGTTTTAAGTAAAGCACCTGTCTATACACATCTTTTAACTTGGAAAGGCTTGCCTGTCCTGGTGTTAAAATCTGTACGGGTACTTCCTGTCCTACCTGGCTTTGCTCAATCATTTTCTCAATGCGGAGTCTCGCAATGACGGACTGTGATTCATCTCCTGACTGTACCAGGATTACAAGCATGTGTGCACACGGTGGGTATCCCATTAACTGACGGTAAGTGTACTCTTCCTTAAAAAAGTTCTCATACGAATGCTCCGCTGCTGTTGTAATTGAATAATGCTCCGGCGAATAGGTCTGGATGATAACATCCCCTCTTTTGTCTCCTCTTCCTGCCCTTCCTGCTGCCTGACAGAGAAGCTGAAATGTTTTCTCTCCACTTCGGAAATCCTGTTCATGAAGGGATAAATCTGCCGCTAGAATCCCTACCAGCGTTACATTAGCATAATCATGCCCCTTTACGATCATCTGTGTTCCTAAAAGAATATCTGCCTCACCCTTAGAAAATGCGGCAAGCATCTCCTCATGGGCATGCTTTCTTCTTGTCGTATCCATATCCATACGGAGAACTCTGGCTGTCGGAAACTCTGCATGGAGTGCCGCCTCTACCTTTTCTGTTCCAAGACCAAATGCGGCTACATGTGAGCTTTTGCAAATCGGACACTGCTTTATAAAAGTTTCTTCATAACCACAGTAATGGCAGCGCAGCTTTCCATTCCTATGGTAAGTAAGTGTCACATCACAGTGTGGACACTTGATAACCTGTCCACAGGCACGACAGGAAACAAATCCTGCAAAACCACGCCGATTTAAAAATAGCATAATCTGTTCCTTTTTTGCCAGACGTTCTTCTATTTTTTTGTGTAATTCCCCGCTGAAAATCGAGCGGTTTCCTTTTTTAAATTCTTCCCTCAGGTCAATAATCTGCGTAGTTGGAAGCATCGCTTTTCCCGCTCGCTTTTTCAGGGTCCACAGTTTATATTCTCCACTTAATGCTCTTGCATACGCCTCCACTGAAGGAGTTGCTGAACCTAAGACAACACTTGCCCCGCAAAGACCTGCCCGGTAAACTGCCGTTTCTCTTGCATGATATTTCGGAGAAGTATCACTCTTATACGCTCCGTCATGTTCCTCGTCAATGATAATCAGTCCAAGTCTCTCCGTCGGAGCAAACAGTGCGGAGCGTGCCCCGATAATCACATCGGCTTCTCCTGCCCTTATCCGCTCACAGGCATCGGACTTTTCTCCCTTTGACATTCTCGAATTAATGACAGCAATCCGCTCTCCAAACCGTTCATAAAAACGTCTCACCGTCTGATACGTTAACGAAATCTCTGGAATCAGTACAATTACTTGCTTTTTCTTTGCAAGTACCTGTTCAATTAGTGCAAGATACACTTCTGTCTTTCCACTTCCCGTCACACCGTAAAGGAGATAAGTCCCCCGCTTTCCATTGTCATAGTCTTTCTGAAAGTTGTCTGCGACCGCCTGCTGTTCTTCATTGAGCGGCCATCCTGTACTTCTCTTTGTAAGCTCTGGGAATGGATTCCTGTACTTAATCCTTGACTCTAACTTTACAATGCCCTGCTCTGCGAGTCTTCGTATCTCTTTTAGCGGAAAGTTACAGCCTTTTACCGCTTCTTCCTTCGTGATTCTTCCCTTTTCTATTAACAGGAAAAGAAATCTTGCCCTCGCCACATAATGCTTCTGCTCCCATTCGGCAAGAAGCTTCTGTGCAGCTTCTATATCTGCAGAAAGAGTAATAAATACTTCTTCTTTGGGTTTCATTTTTGCTTTTACCGGAAGCACAGTGCGAAGGGCCTGTATCATCGTGGAACCATATTGTTCTTTTAAGAAAGAAGCAACCTTGATAAGTTCTGACTCCACAGAAACTCCCTCTGTATTTACCCGGAGAATTTCTTTAATCTTACTTTCTTCATAATCTGCTTCCGGGCGAATCGCGACAACATAGCCCTCCGTCTCCCGGTTTCCTCTTCCAAACGGAACAAAAACTCTGCTGCCTGGCCGCACTTCTTTCCATAAGGAAAGAGGCACCCTGTACTGGAATACCCTGTCGAGTGCCTCATGGGAAATATCAATGATTATATCAGCATATCTTGTATTACTGTCTCCCATAATCCTTCCTTTTCTTTAATATTTGCCATCTAAAACATCCTGAACGATTTCTTCTTCGCTCATATGATACTTCTTGCCTTCAATCTCCTGATAGGTCTCATGTCCTTTTCCGGCGAGAACAACGATGTCTCCTGGCTGTGCGTGATGCATAGCGTAAGAGATTGCCTCATGACGGTCAATAATAGAAATATATTCTCCGTCTGTCTTCTTCATTCCAATTAAAATATCATCAATGATTGCCTGTGGCTCTTCAAATCTTGGGTTATCGGAAGTAATAATCGTAAAGTCCGCAAGCTTTCCAGATACCTCACCCATCTCATAACGGCGGAGTTTGGAACGGTTACCACCACAGCCAAATAAACTGATTAATCTTGGTGGATCATAAGCTCGTAATGTATTTAAAATACTCTCTAAGGCTACGGCATTATGTGCGTAGTCAATAATTAATGTATAGTCATATCCTGTCGGAACAATCTGTACTCTTCCCTTTACGCTGAAGTGGCGGAGTGCCTTGTTCATCTGCTCTACGGTAACACCCATATGACCGGCAATACTGATCGCACCTAACGCATTATGTACGTTAAATGTTCCCGGCACACCACAGGAAATCTTACCTTCGCAGGTTCCCTTTAAACCAAAGTCTACGCCGAGGAAATCTCTGTCTCTTGTCAGTTCCACATCATACGCTACTAAATCTGCGTTTTCATTTAAACCAAATGTCTCAATCGGACAGGTCGCATTCTTTGTAATCTCTGCAAAATGCTCATCATCAATATTCGCATAACCATAGCGGCACTGGTTAAATAACTTTGCCTTGCAGGAAAGGTATTCTGCAAAGTCCTTATGCTCGTTCGGTCCGATATGGTCTGGAGAAAGGTTCGTAAATAAGCCGTAATCAAACATAATTCCAGCAGTTCTGTCAAGCTTAAATCCCTGAGAGGACGCTTCCATAACAACAACGTCACAGTCTTCCTCTGCCATCTTTCTGAAATAGCTGTGGATGTCATAAGATTCCGGTGTTGTGTTATTCACTGGGATATGTTCCTGTCCGATCACAACCTCGATTGTTCCGATCACCCCAACCTTATGTCCGGCCTCCTCTAAGAGAGACTTCACCATATAGGTTGTTGTTGTCTTGCCCTTTGTTCCGGTAACAGCGATTGTGGTAAGCTCCTCTGCTGGATAACCAAACCATGCGGCAGAAATCAATGCCATCGCATAGCGGGTGTTGTCTACCTTAATGACAGTCACACTGTCCGGTACCTCTACTTCATCCTCTACGACTAAAACAGCGGCTCCCTTTTCAGCAGCCTCTGCTGCAAACTTATGTCCATCAAAAGCTGCTCCCTTAATACATAAGAAAAGGCATCCTTCTTCTATCTTTCTTGAATCGTTCACTACCGCAGTAACCTTTACATCGGTACTTCCCTGTAAACATGTATATTCTAAATGTTCTAATAACTGACTACACTTCATTCCAATTCCTCCCTTCAAATGCAGAATTCTATGTTTTTTATTGTAGCTGTTTTCTAAAAAAGCGTCAACTTTTACTCTTTTTAGAAATTTCCTGTCTTTTTCGTTCTCTTTTTTGTTCTCGCAGATGAAAAATTCCCCAGAACAGCAATGCACCGAAAAATGTGCCGGTACTGTCCACACAGACATCAAAGAACTTGCAGCTTCTTCCCGGCACAAAGTACTGATGAAACTCATCACTGCAGGCATATAAGGCGCAAAAGATTTCTGCCCTTATGATGAAATTCCAGATGGATAGCTCCATCTTTTGTTCAGTGTTTTCTACTGTCTGTCTGGCAATTTCTGTTTCCTGTGTTGCTGATTCTCGTGCTGTAACTTTCTCTTTGATATTTCTTATTTCCGGCAGTACATTCTCCTGTACTACAGCTTTCTGTTTTACAGTTTTTTGTAATTTTTCCTCTGTCCGTTGTATATCTTTTGCTTTTTTCTTTCTGCTCAAAAGCATCTCCATTCGATAACACATCCACAAATAGAGATTCACCGTAATACCAAGCACTGCATATTCTGTAAAATGCGCGCATTTTCTTATCGGATACTCGATTGCTTCTGCCACTTTCACCAGCTTCTCTTTTGGAAACTGTTCTGGAAAAACCGAGTTTAATTCACGGACTAATCGGATACATACCCCCTCGCTTAAATGTGAGGAATGTGCGGCATCCGCGGCAGAAAACCGAAAAATCACACACAACATAGTAATTACCAGTACCGCTGATAAAATGTATGCTACTCTTTGTCTGGTATCTGCCCTGGCAAAAGCCTCCCTCTTTACATAAAAAGGCAGACCCCGCATACTGGTGTCTGCCTCCCTCTTACTCCACATTTGTAAATGCCGGATCAACTTCTCCTAATTCTTCAAACTCTTCACTGGAAAGATGTTCTTCATCTTCCATATTCTCTTCATCTCCTGGAAGAATCTTAATCTTAGAATCGTATAATTCCTTAACGGCGATGGATAAAGGCTTCTCTCCTTCCATTCCATTAACTAAAGGTTCATCTCCTCCAATAATCTCTCTTGCTCTCTTAGAAGTTGCAATAACGATGGAATAACGGCTGTTGATAACTGGTTCTTCTCCTGTCTCGCCCTCTTTATTAATCTTTTCCATTAATTCTGTATAAGATGGATGTAACATAAGTGATTCTCCTTTCTATTTGTCCTTTTTAAGGTTCTATTTGTCTTTTTCTGTATTTTCTTTATATTGCTGCAAACCTTCTCGAAGGCTTTCTACAAACTCCTGTCTCTTTGTAATACGACAGGACTCACTCTCGATGATTGAATGAATCGTATTCATGCAATCTTCAAGCTTTCCTTCTTCATTGCTGACAATGAATTCATACTGATCAATGCTTTCTGCTTCTTCTGCAGCTCTTCGCATACGCTTTTCTACTACTTCCGCGGTCTCTGTTCCACGTCCGATAAGCCTGTTCTTAAGTACATCAATAGATGGTGCAGTAATAAATAACAGAATCGCTTCTGGATACTGCTCTTTAATCTTCATCGCACCCTGTACTTCAATCTCAAGGATTACGACATGACCTGCGGCAAGTTCATCTTCCACAAACTTACGTGGAGTTCCATAATAATGGTCTACATACTGTGCATATTCGATAAAACCATTATAATCAATCAGACGCAAAAAGTCATCTTCTGATTTAAAATAGTACTCTCTTCCGTCCTGTTCGCCTTCTCTTGGCTGACGGGTGGTCGCTGAAACAGAAAGGCTGTAGCCAAACTTTTCAACGAGAGCCTTTGAAACAGTTCCCTTGCCTGCACCGGAAAATCCGGAAATTACAACTAATGTTCCCTTATCTTTCATTTTCCTCATCCTCATCATTGCGTTTGCTATGGCATCTCGAAGATAATGTATCTGTCGTGAGGGCAGATAAAATAAGATGTCCGCTTTCCATGACAAGTACTGCTCTTGTACGCCGTCCACAGGTGGCATCAACTGCCTTACCCTCGTCTCTTGCATTCTGAATCATTCGCTTGATTGGTGCAGCGTCTGTACTGACCATGGAAATAATCTTATCTCCATTCACCATATTTCCAAAACCTACATTAATAAAATCTGCCATTCTCTCTCCGTCTACTCTATATTCTGCACCTGTTCTCTGATTTTTTCAATCTCTGTTTTTAAATCAATTGCATGATCAGAGACTTCAATGTCGTTCGCCTTTGATAAAATCGTGTTAGCTTCCCGGTTCATTTCCTGTGCAATAAAGTCAAGTTTACGTCCAACATTGCCGCCTTTTAAAAGTTCATCTCTCATTCCGTCAATGTGGCTCTTTAATCGGACCGTCTCCTCGTCCACGCAGATTTTATCAGAATAAATGACAACTTCTGCGGCGATTCGGTTCTCATCTACATTCGTATCTCCTAAAAGTTCTGCAACTTTATCTTCAAGTTTTTTGCGGTATTCGCTGACAATTGATGGATAACGCTCCTCAATAAAAGCAACATTTTTCTTCATTCCTTCTAACTTGGCAAGAATATCCGTCTTAAGATTTTCGCCTTCTTTTTCTCTGCTGTCAGAAAAGTGACCTGCTGCCTCTGAGAGAGCTTTCATAAGCTGTTCCTTTATGGATTCCTGATTGACTGCCACATCTTCTAAAGAAAGTACGTCAGGGAATCTTCCAATCTGTAAAGCTGTCACATCACTGGAGATTCCAAGTGTCTCTCCAAGCTTTGTGAGGGCTGCATAATATTCCTTACCTAATTCTTCATTCAGGCGGACATTCACATCCTTTGCGGATAAATCTTCATAATTTATGAAAACATCTACCTTACCTCGCTGGATAGACTGTTTTAAAAAACTTCGGATATCTGCCTCTAAATAATTAAGCTTTCTTGGAAGCTTCAT
>ENA-OPXQ01001126-OPXQ01001126.1-human-gut-metagenome-genome-assembly--contig:-NODE-1126-length-15524-cov-6.732497_pt1 | contig 15524 bp, 10 predicted proteins | sample MGYA00241769_ERZ502042 | MGnify/ENA primary metagenome ERZ502042 (study PRJEB25962, sample SAMEA2041934) | human gut metagenome | biome: human gut; feature: human-associated habitat; material: faeces...
CGATGTTGAGGCATTTGTGGAAAATATCCGGACTGGGCGTTCCACGCCGCTTTTAAACGTGACATCGGGCTATCATTTCCATCACGTGGCTGCCGATCAGGAGGAGATTCTCGACGAGATCGAGGCAGCGCTGCGGGAAAAGGGATTTCTGGCGGACTTCCTGTCATACGAGCAGGAAGAGGTGGAAAAATAGGGGGAAAGTCAAAAGAAATGAATTTTTGAAATTATTTTAAAAAATATGAAATTTCCTGTTGACATTCTTTTTCAAATGTTATATACTATCTTTGCTGTCGATGAGACAGACAAGCAGTTGGCTGAGAGGTCAGATGCGGGAATGGTTACAGTGCCGGATAAAACGGTCAGAATCGCAAAATGAATATGAGTCTGTAGCTCAGCTGGATAGAGCAACGGCCTTCTAAGCCGTGGGTCGGGGGTTCGAATCCCTTCGAGCACATGCGCGTTCCTGCGAGCGATGTTAGCGCTCTAAATGGTACGATAACATCTCTATGGTGGGTATAGCGCAGTTGGTTAGCGCGCCAGATTGTGGCTCTGGAGGCCCAGGGTTCGAATCCCTGTATCCACCCTTCGCCTTTGGGCTATCGCCAAGCGGTAAGGCACAGCACTTTGACTGCTGCATTCGCTGGTTCGAATCCAGCTAGCCCAGTCTTTTATATGGAGCATTAGCTCAGTCGGTAGAGCACTTGACTTTTAATCAAGTTGTCCGGGGTTCGAATCCCCGATGCTTCATTAATAGCGGAAATCTTCTGTGAGGTTTCCGCTATTTTATTGCTTTTGCAGAGTGCGAGAATGATTTTTCGGATACACTCTGAGAATATGAGAAAATGCGGATATGGCGGAATTGGCAGACGCGCTGGTTTTAGGTACCAGTGGGCTTCCCGTGCAGGTTCAAGTCCTGTTATCCGCATCCAAAAAAAGCACCGGTTAAAACGGTGCTTTTTTTGTTTTACAGACATGGTTTTTTGTTGTATAGTTAAGTTATAAACAGGACAGGGAGATTTTGACTATGGATATACAGAAATTTCAGCAGAAACTTACAGAGGTGTGTGAACTTGGAGAGAAGAATGGCAAAGTATTGAAACCGGAACAGATAAAGGAATGCTTTGGTGAACTTGATCTGGACAAGTCACAGCTGATCAAGATATTACAGTATTTAAAATTAAAAGGTATTTCCATTGAGGGTGCGGAGGAGATTTCAGCAGCATCTCAGACCGACCCGGAAGAAGTATCCGAAGAAAAAGAAGAAAAAGTTCCTCTGACAGCGGAGGAAGAGGCATATCTGAAAGAATATCTGGAAGGTCTTGAAGAACAGGAGCAGGGAGAGAGAAGTGCGGAAGAACTTTTTGAACTGCTTTCAAAGGGAGATGCTCTGGCACAGGCAGAGCTGTCACAGAAGTATCTGCATGCAGCAGCCGAAATGGCGGTTGAAATGAACTGTGAGGAGATTTTTATCGCTGATCTGATTCAGGAGGCAAATATAAGCCTTCTGATGGCTCTGGGAGAGGAAGAACCGGAAGAGAAAGATGAGAAATGGCTGCTTGGACGTATCCGGTGTGGAATCCGCCATGCTATCGAGGAGCAGACACAGAGGAAATTTGAGGATGACTATCTGGTAGCAAAGGTGGAGAAGCTGGAAGCGGCAGTCCGGGAACTTACAGAGGATGAAGAGGATGAAAGTTCAAAGTTCAGTGTAGAGGAGCTGGCAATCATTCTTGATATGGATGAAGAAGAGATCAGGGATGTGCTGCGGCTTACAGGTGATGATAAATAATGCAGTGATGTAGCATTACGGGAAAGGAGAGGGTGATTATGAGTATTCCAACACCACACAACAGTGCAAAGAAAGGTGATATTGCAAAGAAGGTTCTGATGCCGGGAGATCCGCTGCGTGCGAAGTATATTGCGGAGACATATCTGGAGAATCCGGTATGTTTTAACACAGTGAGAAATATGTTTGGTTATACCGGAACTTATAAGGGTGAGCAGATATCTGTCATGGGCAGCGGTATGGGGATGCCATCTATGGGTATTTACAGTTATGAGCTTTATAATTTTTATGATGTAGAGAAGATCATTCGTATTGGTTCTGCAGGTGCGCTGCAGGATGATGTAAGCGTAATGGATGTTGTGATCGCCATGAGTGCATGTACGGATTCAAATTATGCAAGCCAGTATCAGCTGCCGGGGACTTTTGCTCCTACAGCAAGTTATGAACTGGTTGCAAAGGCTGTAGAGGTTGCGAAGGAGCAGGGTACACCGGTTCGCGTGGGTTCTGTTGTATCTTCGGATGCGTTCTATGGAGATAATCCGGAGAGTTCGAAGGCATGGAGAAAGATGGGGGTTCTCTGTGTGGAGATGGAGTGTGCGGCGCTGTTTATGAATGCTGCGAGAGCCGGTAAGGAGGCACTGGGGATTCTTACGATTTCGGATCATGTTTTCAGGGATGAGGCAATTTCTGCGGAGGCCAGACAGACTTCGTTTAACAGGATGATGGAGATTGCTTTAGGAATTTAAAGGATAATCCCGGTATAAAAAGGCTCTTTGGCTGGTATGTGGGAATACTGGTCAGAGGGCTTTTTTTTAATTCAGTAGGGACGCGTCAAAAAATATTTCATTTCATGTGCGGTTTCGGACACTAAGATATTCTAAGCCGTCAAAAATCTGCTAAAAGCATGAGCCATCAAGGACAAACTCGCTTCGCTCAGACAGTGTCCTTGATGGCTCATAACGCAGATTTTTGGCGGCTAAGAATATCTAAGTATCCTGCAAATGCACACAAAACAAACTATTTTTCTGTGCTGGTTGTTGGCTGTTGGTTAGCGGATTTTTTATAAAAATATCTCTAAGTGATGGTCTTGCGAACCTGTCTGATTTGGTCTATACTTGATTGAAATGAAATGAAATGAAATGAAATGAAATGAAATACAGCATTTATGTTTATATGGAAGATAATGCGGGGCAATATGACAGATTAACAAGGAGAGACAGATCATGACAGAAACAAGACGTTTATACTATGAAGATGTATATAAAAAAGAATTCACCGCAACCGTAGTAGAGTGCAGAGAGCAAAAGAAAGGTTATGCGGTCATTGTGGATGAGAGTGCTTTTTATCCGGAGGGCGGCGGTCAGCCAAGTGATGTGGGAACACTGGGGGATGCAAAGGTGACAGAGGTTCATGAGAAAGATGGAGAATTACTTCATTATACTGATAAGGCTCTGGAAGTGGGTGCGAAGGTTGAGGGAAAGATTGACTGGGCGCGGCGTTTTGACCTGATGCAGCAGCATTCCGGTGAGCATATGGTCAGCGGTATTATTCATGAGAAGTATGGTTATGATAATGTAGGTTTCCATATGGGAAGCGATGTGATCACTGTAGATTTGAATGGTATGCTGGATGACTCGCAGCTTTCAGAAATTGAGCGGGAAGTAAATGAGAGAGTGTGGGAGGATAGGGAAGTTGTAATCACTTATCCTGATGCTGAGGAACTGAAGACTATTGATTACAGAAGTAAGAAAGAATTGACAGGACAGGTTCGTATCGTGACGTTTCCGGGAGTAGACGTATGCGCCTGCTGTGGAACCCATGTGACACATACAGGTGAGATTGGAATGGTGAAGCTTCTTTCTGTAGTGAAATTCCATGATGGTATCCGTATGGAGATGATCTGCGGTAAACGTGTTCTGGATTATCTGAATATGGTGAATGAGCAGAATCATCAGATTTCCATGAAGCTTTCTGCAAAGATGGACAGAACAGCAGATGCAGTACAGCGTCTGCAGGATGAGAATTTCCGTATGAAAGGCCAGGTTGCCCGTATGGAAGAAGAGATGTTTAGGGCAGAGTCTAAGAAATGGGAAGGTGCAGGAAGTGTCCTGATCTTCAAAGAAGGTCTGGAAGCAGATTCTGTACGTAAACTTGCGGATGCAGTGATGAATACCTGTGAGGGCTGCTGTGCAGTATTTTCCAGAAATGAAGATGGAAGCTATAAGTATGCCATGGGCGAGATTGACGGGGATTTACGCCAGTATACAAAGGAAATGAATGCTGCATTAAACGGAAGAGGCGGCGGAAAGCCATTCTTTGTCCAGGGGTCTGTGCAGGCAACAGAAGACGAAATCCGAAATTTTTTTGAAAAATAAAAAATTGTAGATAAAAGATTATAGATAAAAGATTAAGTAAAACTGCGGAGTGGTTATTGAGCATAGAGTTGCATAGCGAAGCGGATGAGTTTATCCGTCTGACTCTATGCTTTGAGTTAAGAAAGCAGCAGGGAAGAGGAAGAGAAACAGGAAATGTTTGGAGAATGTCATGCGCATATCATTATGGATGGCGTGAATTACCGCCATGCAATTGATATGCATAAAAATGGACCGGACGATAAGATCATAAGAGAGCATCTGAAAGCATACCAGGAACGGGGAATTGTTTTTGTACGGGATGGCGGTGATGCGCTGGGTGTTTCTGCGAGAGCGAAAGAGCTTGCACCAGAGTATGGAATAGATTACAGAACTCCGATATTTGCCATTCATAAAGAAGGACATTATGGTTCTATTGTGGGAAAAGGTTTTGCCACAATGGTGGAATTTCATAAGCGTGTTCTGGAGGCGAAACAGGCAGGGGCAGATTTTATTAAGATCATGACTACCGGGATTCTGGATTTTAATGAACATGGAGCGATTACCGGAACACCTCTGGATGGGTCAGAGGTAAAGGAAATGGTACATATTGCACATGAGGAAGGTATGGCTGTCATGTCCCATACCAACGGAGATTACGGAGTACAGGCAGCGGTGGCTGCCGGAGTGGACAGTCTGGAGCATGGAAACTATATGAATGAAGAAAGTCTTGCCATGCTGGCGGAGAGTGATACAGTCTGGGTTCCGACTCTGATTACAGTGAGAAATCTTCTGGGAGACGGACGTTATGATGATGAGACTCTGAAACCAATCATAGAATCTGCAGAAGAGAATATCAGAAAAGCATTCCGGCTGGGAATAAAAACAGCCCCCGGAAGTGATGCGGGGGCTTACAGAGTTCTTCATGGAAAAGGAATCCGGGATGAAGTTCAGTCCTTTGCAGAAATCCTGGGAGATCAGGATGCTGCATACCGCTGGCTTGCGGAAGGTGAAGCGGAAATCAAGAAGAAATTTACGGTTACTGTTCACTGGTGATATCCCGCGAGGTGTTTTGTGTGAGCGAAGGTCACAGAAAACCCGAGACATACCGCGCGAATTTATGCGATTAGCATAAATTAAGTTTGCGAAGCAAACGATACTCCTTGGGCATTGCACAAGGAGGTTCATATTTCCTGCATCGTGAAGCGTGTTGCTGAGAACGGAGTGAACCAATGTCATTAACTTAAGAGATTGTTGCTTGTTAAACGGGCAATGCTCTCTCTGATACCTGCTTGATATTTCCTAAAATATTACTTGACAAATACTCCTCAATATGCGGCGTTATTACTGATCAATCAGTAATAACGCCCTTTGATTAGGCACTGTTATTTTTAATTACTTAATCAAAGGAGTATTTATTTATGAACTATTCAGATTCTATCAAAGCTATTTTACTTGCTGCTATCAATGATCTTTCCAAAACACCGGAAAAATATGCTGTCAAACCCGGAGTTGATTTTATCAGAAACAGAAAACTTGGTTTTAAAGATTATATGCTGATGTTTCTGACTATGGAAGCTGACTGTATCAGGGAAGAACTGTACCGTTTTTTCGGACGTACTATCGATGCACCTTCCAAAGCGGCTTTTTACAGACAGCGTAAAAAGATCAGGGAAGATGCTTTTCGGAATCTTCTTCTTGCTTTTAACAGGAAACTTCCTAAAAAACTATATAACGGTAAATATGAATTCTGGGCCTGCGATGGTTCTTCCTGTGATATTTTCCTTAACCCTGAAGATAAGGATACCTATTTTGAACCAAATGGTAAATCTACCAGAGGATTTAACCAGATCCATATCAATGCTATGTTTTCTTTACTTGATAAGCGTTTTACTGATATTTTAGTCCAGCCTGCCCGAAAGCGAAATGAGTATTCTGCTTTTTGTTCCATGGTTGATTCTGCAGATATCCATGAACACTCCAAAGTCATTTTCTTTGGGGACAGAGGTTATACTTCTTACAACAACTTTGCCCATGTGATTGAAAAGGGGCAGTACTTCCTTATCCGATGTAACGATAAAAGAGCTTCCGGAATGATGGGATATCCGGTTGATACCCTGCCAGCTTTTGATGAAGATATCTCTCTTATACTGACGAGGTCTAAAGCTGTAAGCAAATATTCCAGACCTGAACTATTCTCTTCATACCGATACATTTATCAGAATGCTCCGATGGATTATCTCAATGATCAAAGAACGGAATATGACCTTGCTTTACGTTTGTTACGCGTACAGCTTGATGATGGCTCTTATGAAAACATTGCTACGAATCTTCCAGAAGAAGAGTTTAAAGCTGAAGATTTCAAAGCTCTTTATCATCTGAGATGGCAGGAGGAAAACTCTTTCCGAGATTTAAAATATTCCCTGTGTCTGAAAGCGTTTCACTCAAAAAAATATGATTATATTGTGCAGGAAGTATGGGCAAGAGTTATTCTATATAATTTCAGTTCCAGCATAATCATAAATGTAACTATTGATCGGGAAGATCGTGCTTATGAATATCAGGCGAATTATTCATCCGCGCTTAAAACATGCAGGGATTTTTTAAGGATTCACGATGGGATAACAAAGATAAATGTAGAAGGTCTGATCGCTCAAAATATTGAGCCGATCAGACCTGGAAGAACCTTTGCCCGCCAGCATAGGTTTAAACTCCCGATGAGTTTTTGTTATAGACATTAGCATTAACTCATATATTACTATATTTCATCTTTAGACAAATTTCAATGTTAAATATTGATTTTGTCTTTTTGTTATACCCAAATTTCAGTAAAACATTGTATCTTAATCCCTCAATATCCCCTTTTTTATCATAATCAAATCCTTCTGCTGATATTTTCATCAATGCAGTATTAGCAAATTGCTTAAGTTAATGACATTGTGTGTGAACAGTAACCAAAATTCATTACAGATTGCATTATTTTGCGGAATTGCTATAGAACCAAAAGAGACAAAAGAGACCACTTGTCTCTTTTGGTCTCTTTTCTGTCTCTTTTAAAAAAACTATAGCAATTTTATAAGATTTCTATAGTTTTTTCAGGGTTTCTGTACTATAATGAAACCCATAAAGAGATTGTCATATCAAAAATGGTAATATAATTTTCTTCTAGAAAATCAGATCATCTCCCATCAAACTGGAAATTCAGGGAAAGTTGTTCTGATATTATTATGAAAAAGATGATCGAAGCCCAGGAAAGACAGATGTCCAGTGGTTCCCAGGGCGGACAGTACTAATCAGATAAAAGCCTCTCAGTTGAGGAACTGAAAAAAACCGATGGTGATGACTGAAAACAGTCAAATCCATCGGTTTTTCTATAAAAGCGAATTAATAAAATCAGATCATCCCTATCAGATGTACGATCAGTGCAGCCACCCAGGCAATCACACACTGCCATACCACAACACCAACAGCCCATTTACTGCCCATTTCACGTTTGATCGAAGCGATAGCCGCCACACATGGTGTATAGAGTAAACTGAATACCAGCAGGGATGCTGCTGCCAGCGGAGTCAGTACAGAGGCAATATTTCCACTGAAAAGTACTTCCAGAGTAGATACCACGCTCTCTTTTGCCATAAATCCGCTGATAAGAGCTGTACAGATTCTCCAGTCTCCCAGTCCGATTGGTTTAAATATAGGTGCCAAGACTCCCGCCACCATTGCCAGAATACTGTCTGCAGAATCTTTTACAAGATTTAAATGCAGATCAAAGCTCTGCAGGAACCAGATTATCATTGATGCAAGCAGGATAATAGAAAACGCTCTCTGCAGGAAATCTTTTGCTTTTTCCCACAAAAGCTGACCTACATTCCTTGCTCCCGGCAGCCGGTAATTGGGAAGTTCCATGACAAACGGTACGGGATCTCCCTTGAAAAGAGTTCTGTTATACAAAAATGCCGCCAGGATTCCCACCAAAATTCCAAGCAGGTAAAGACCTGCCATAATAAATCCGCCCTTCTTCGGGAAAAAAGCACTTACAAAGAAAGAATAAATCGGCAGCTTCGCAGTACAGCTCATAAATGGAGTCAGCAAAATCGTCATCTTTCTGTCACGCTCACTTGTAAGTGTACGTGTGGCCATAACAGCCGGAACCGTACATCCGAATCCAATCAGCATTGGCACAATGCTTCTTCCTGAAAGGCCGATCTTACGCAGAAGTTTGTCCATCACAAAAGCAACACGTGCAACGTATCCGCTGTCTTCCATAAGAGACAGGAAGAAAAACAGGGTTACGATAATCGGCAGAAAACTGAGTACACTTCCCACACCTGTAAAAATACCGTCAATGACCAGGCTATGCATGGCACTGTTTACATTTGCTGCTGTCAGTGCTGCTTCTACCAGCGCAGAAACCTTATCAATTCCAATCTCCAGAAGCCCCTGAAGCCACGCTCCGATCACATTAAAGGTAAGATAAAATACCAGTACCATGATTCCGATGAAACAGGGAATCGCTGTATATTTTCCTGTAAGAATCTTATCAATTTTCTCACTTCTGATTCTTTCTTTGCTTTCTTTAGGCTTTACAACTGTCTGTTCACACAAACGCTCAATAAAGTCAAAACGCATATCTGCGATTGCAGCACTTCTGTCAACCTGACGCTCTGTTTCCATCTGCTGTACGATATGCTCCAGCATCTCCGTCTCATTTGTGTCCAGCTTCAGCTTCTCAAGAATCAGCGGATCTCCCTCGATTGCCTTGGTTGCTGCAAAACGGGTAGGAATATCAGCCTGCGCCGCATGATCCTCAATCAGGTGCATGACCGCATGAATACAGCGGTGTACTGCACCGTCATGGTCACTCTTATCACAGAAATCCTGACGCAGTGGATGTTCCTGATATTTCGCTATATGTAACGCATGGTCAACCAGCTCATCAACCCCTTCATTCTTTGCTGCGGAAATAGGGATTACAGGTACTCCAAGCAGCGATTCCATCTTATTTACATCTATAGAACCCTGATTTCCCAGCACTTCATCCATCATGTTCATTGCAACTACCATAGGAATATCCATCTCCAGAAGCTGCATGGTCAGATACAGGTTTCTCTCAATATTGGTAGCATCCACAATGTTGATGATCGCACTTGGTTTCTCATCCAGGACAAAATTTCTGGAGACAATCTCCTCACTGCTGTAAGGGGACATGGAATAAATTCCCGGAAGGTCTGTGATTTCTGTATCCGGATGGCCTTTAATCGAACCGGTCTTACGATCCACCGTTACTCCTGGAAAGTTTCCCACATGTTGACTGGAACCTGTCAGTTGGTTAAACAGTGTAGTTTTTCCACAGTTCTGATTTCCCACCAATGCGTACGTCAGTGTAGTTCCCTCAGGCAGTGGATGTTCATCTTCTCTGGAATGATACTTTCCATCCTCTCCAAGTCCCGGATGTGCCAGGTCGCTTACAGCCTCTATTCCGGCGTGACTTCTGCTTCGCTTCGGGATCTGTTCGATTTCTATCTGCTCTGCTTCCGCAAGTCTTAACGTCAGTTCATATCCATGTACCTGTAATTCCATGGGATCTCCCATGGGTGCAAACTTCACGACTGTGACCTCAGCTCCCGGAATCATACCCATATCCAGGAAATGCTGACGCAGGGCACCCTTGCCGCCAACCGACGTGATCACAGCACTTTTTCCGATTTCCAAATCTTTTAATGTCATTTTCAGTCGCTCACCTTTTGTATTTGTATTTGGTTATCATTGCTATAACCGATTTTTCTCAATAACCTTATGCAGATAGCTTATACTAACTGATAATTTTTGTCAAGTAGCAGGTATGTCTCAATTTTTTTATAACCGAAAGCACAAAAAACTCAGATGAATTTATGCTATCATCTGAGTTTCTCAATGTCTTAACCTGACAGGTCATTAAACCTGTCTGTGATTACTTCATTACTTATTATTCTGATCATTCTCAAGTAACTGATTTATGTGATTGTCATGAGATTTGAAAATTGTTCTTATCTTTTATATGTCAGATCCACACAGAACCTGTAATATCACCGTTAATTACATAATATGCTTTGTTCTCTTCAGGTTTGATATAAATCTTAATATCTTTGAGATCTTTCTCCTTTTTACCCAGTTCGTCTGTCCAGATTCTTCTGACATTACTTAAAATATTTTTTGTATATACTTCTCTGCCCATGAACTGAATATATACTTCTGCTGTTGCTTCTTTCTTAGTGGTTCTTCTTGTTGTCTTCTTCTCGGCAGCTGTCTCTTCAGCCGGTTTCTCAGCTGTCTTAGCAGGAGCCTTCTTTGTAGTTCTTTTCGTTGTTTTTGTTGGTTTTGCAGCAGTCTTTGTTGTTTTAGCTGTCTCTTTTTTCTCGGCTTCTTTCTCTGTTTCTGCCGGTTTCTTTTCTACAGTGTCTGCTGCTTTAGCTGTTTCTTTCTTCTCGGTTTCTTTCTCTGCTTCTGCTGATTTCTTTTCTGCAGTCTTTCTTGTTCTTCTTGCTGCCGGTTTCTTTGCTGTTGTTTCTTTCTTTACAGTCTCTGTTTCAGCAGTTTCTTTCTTGTTTGCTTCTTTATTTACAGCTACTTCTTCAGCAGTTGTCTTTGCAGGAGCCTCTTTAACTTCGGTTGTCTTCGCAGTGGATGTGTTGAGATCTGCTGTAGTTGCTTTTGTTGCCATATGATTAGCCTCCTTACAAGGTATAAGTATTCGTAACTGCTCAGTTTTGTACAGTTACAGGTATTCTTATGTTACCGAAAATATGATAAACAGTAACATTCTTTTATGAAAATAGAATACTACGAATCTTCTGCTTTTGCAATGTTTTTCTGTTTTTATAATTTAGGCATCTTATGAACAGTAACATGAACAGTATTATTTTTTACTCTGTATCCGTCATTTTCTATAGTCCTAGATTCTGCAGATCTTCCTTCATATATGCCGAAAGTCTCCTCTGAAGTTCCTCATTCTGCGGAAGGCTTAAATCCGCATCAAGGGACAGAATCTCCGAAGCCGTTTCACTGGCAGCTTTCAGGATATCCGCATCCTGATAGATGTCCCCCAGTTTAAATTCCAGCAGACCACTCTGGCGGATTCCAAAAAGATCACCAGGACCGCGAAGCTTCAGATCCTCTCCTGCAATATAAAATCCATCGTTGGATTTATTCAGGATCTGCAGACGTTTAGAAATTTCCTTTGCACCATTTCCCTGCATAAAAATGCAATATGACTGATATTCCCCTCTACCGACACGCCCACGAAGCTGATGAAGCTGTGCCAGCCCGAAACGCTCGGCATTCTCCACCATCATCACTGTAGCATTAGGCACATTCACTCCTACCTCAACTACAGTAGTAGATACCAGGATCTGAATTTCCCCTGCGGCAAAAGCCTCCATGATCACATTCTTCTCTTTCGCTTTCATCTTTCCATGAAGAGAAGCAATCTTTATATCCGGCGAAAAAACATTGCGAAGCTTCAGGGTATAATCCAGCACATTTTCCCCATCCATCCCTTCGCTCTCCTCCACCATTGGACAGATCACATAAACCTGCCGTCCCTGACGGATCTGCTTCTCCATAAAGGAATAAGCCTTCGGCCTGTAAGAAGTATCCACCACACAATTTTTAATGGGAAGTCTCTGCGCAGGAAGTTCATCAATTACTGAAATATCCAGATCCCCGTATATAATGATCGCCAGCGTCCTTGGAATCGGTGTAGCACTCATCACCAGCACATTAGGCGGGTTTCCCATAGTAGTCAGTGCTTCCCTCTGTTTCACACCAAAACGATGCTGCTCATCTGTAATAACCAGTCCAAGATTATTGTACTGCACTTTTTCCTGAATCAGCGCGTGGGTTCCAATCACGATATCTGCCTCATGATTTTCAATCGACTCTCTGGCAAGCCGTTTTTCCTTCGCTGTCATCGAACCGGTCAGAAGCACCGGACGATATGTGATTCCCAGCGACGCAAACAATTCGGTCATCGACTCGTAATGCTGGCGCGCCAGTACCTCCGTCGGCACCATCAGCGCCCCCTGATATCCATTTGCCGCCGCCTGCAGCAACGCCAGAATCGCCACAATCGTCTTACCCGAACCAACGTCGCCCTGAATCAATCGGGTCATGATATGCCCGCCGGACAAATCGGCGTACACCTCCCGGATTACCTTTTTCTGTGCCCCGGTCAGAGCATATGGGAGGCGCTCTTCCACCGACGCCATTTCCCCAGAAAACGTAAATGGATATGCGCTCTTTTTATCTTCTTTTTTGTCTTTGAGCAGGCGCACTGACATCAGGAATATGAAAAATTCATCAAACACAAGACGTTTCCGGGAAAACATCAGTTCTTCCCGGTTTGCCGGAAAATGGATGTGCTCCAGCGCATAGTTGATTTCCGCCAATCCGTACTTTTCCCGCAGACCAGCCGGCAGATATTCCCGTTCCATCTGGCGCATCGTGAGGGCTTCCGTGACTGCCTTTGCGATCGTCTTATTGCCAAGTCCCTTCGTCTGTCCGTAAACCGGCTGCATAGACGACACGACTTTCGCATACTGTTCCGGGCGGTAGATCTCCGGCTGCTCCATCGTAAGTCTTCCCCGTTTTTTTACCACACGGCCACGGAAAATAAAGCGTTCCCCCGCCTTGAGCGTCCCGCGCAGATAGGGCATATTGTACCATGCCAGCGCCAGTGTGCCTCCGCTATCCCGCAATCCAGCCGTCGTAACCTGCAGGCGCGCTCCATACCGCACCACATCCGCCGTTTTTGCCAGGATTCCGCTGACTGCCGCGATCGTATCTTCCTTCAGTTCCGCGATCGGCTGCGGTTCCTTAAACTCATCATAAGCACGCGGATAATAATGGAGCAGTTCTTCCACCGTTTCCACGCCTATTTTTTGAAATAGCTTTGCCGTCTTTTCACCGATGCCCTTGACAGCGGTTATATTCTGCTGTTCCATTTATCTCCTCCTGCTTTTCAGAATATTCTCCGGAAAATCAGCCACGCGGACAGTTACCGGACAAAAAATCCGGGAATACATTGGAATGAAAGAGAGGCAGGACGCAGGGATCTCTCCCCTGACCTGCCTCATTTCATACTTATGAATTATTTTGTTTTATACGTCAAATGTTTTATCTGCGCTATCACATAGAAAATTCATTTTCTCGTTATCTGCATTTTCTCAGCCAATAGTGCAGATTCATTTAACGCATTTCAATCACTTTAAACGACCTAAATCTACTCTACCGAAATCATATAATAGTAAATCGGCTGGCCCCCATTCTGGCATTCAAATTCGCAGGATGTAAATTCTTTGCGGGCTTTCTCACAGAATGCCTCTGCGTCCTCTTCCGTGACATCCTCACCATAATAGATCGTCACAAGCTCAGACTCATCATCTACCATCTTACGAAGTGACTCCATCGCGGTCTCCTCGATATTCTTGCCAACTGCCAGCATGCCGCTGTCGCCGATCCCCATGATATCGCCCTCTGCGATCTCCATACCATCGATCGATGTATTGCGGACTGCGTAGGTAATCTGACCGGTCTTAACGTGGCTCATCTCCTCGGTCATCTGTTCCATATTTTCTTCCGCCGTCAGATCCGGAGCAAAATTAATCAGCGCCGTGATACCCTGCGGAACCGTCTTGGACGGAACTACATATACCTTGGTATCTTCTGACAGGCTCTTTGCCTGCTCTGCCGCCAGAATAATATTTTTATTGTTCGGCAGAATGTAAACTGTCTCGGCATGGACTTTTTCGATTGCTTCCAGCATATCCTCCGTACTCGGATTCATCGTTTGTCCGCCCTCGATGATATAGTCAGCGCCGATGCCCTTGAAAATCTCAGAAAGACCTTCTCCGACCGATACGGCGATAAATCCATATTTCTTGCGTGGTTCTTCCTTCTTCTCTTTGGCTTCCTCTTCTGCCTTCTGCTGTGCCGCCAGACGTTCGGAATCTTTGATCAGTTTCTCCTGATGTTCCTCACGCATGTTGTCGATCTTCATTCTGGTCAGCTGTCCGTACGTCAGCGCCTTGGAAATTGCTTTTCCAGGATCGTTGGTATGTACGTGTACCTTAACCAGCTCGTCATCTGCAACGAGAACGATCGAATCTCCGATTCCGTTCAGGAAATCTTTGAATGCATAAACCTCTTCATCCGGAAGCGGGTTTTCCAGCATAATGATAAACTCGGTGCAGTAGCCGAATTTGATTTCTTTTTCTGTCTCTTTGGATGGTCTGACAAATTCTGTCTTTGCTTCCGGCATCTCGAAATTCAGATCAATCTCTTTCCCAAGGAACGCGTCATATGCGCCCTGCAGAACGGTTAAGAGACCCTGTCCGCCGGAATCCACAACGCCTGCCTCTTTTAATACCGGCAGCATCTCTGGTGTCTGGGAGAGCACGTACTCTGCATGCGCGAGAACGTCCTCGATGAATGCGTTCAGATCTTCGCTTTCCGGTGCAAGCTCTGCTGCTTTCTCTGCTGCTCCCTTTGCCACGGTCAGGATGGTACCTTCTTTTGGCTTCATAACGGCTTTGTATGCAGTCTCGACTGCTTTTTCCATTGCCTCTGCAAGAATCTCTGCATTCAGCTCTTCATAGTCGCGGATCTTCTTGGTAAAGCCACGAAGGAGCTGGGAAAGAATAACGCCGGAGTTACCTCTGGCACCGCGCAGAGAACCGGAAGAGATTGCCTTGGAAAGGTTGTACATGTTCACTTCTGTGAGCGAGTTTACTTCCTTGACTGCGGACATGATCGTCAGCGTCATGTTGGTACCTGTGTCGCCGTCCGGTACCGGGAACACGTTCAGCTCATTGATCCACTCTTTCTTTACTTCCAGATTTTTTGCACCAGCCAGAAACATTTTTGCCAGTAAGCCGGCATCAATTGTATTTGTAGCCACTTTCTTCATTTCCTCCTATTACCATCAGTCGATGACGCGAACGCCTTCAACCAGGATGTTGATTTTTTCAATTTCCATTCCGGTGAACTCTTCCACCTTGTATTTCACATTATTGATCAGGTTATCTGTTACGGCAGAAATACTGACTCCGTAAGAAACAATCACGTGGAAATCCAGGGAAATTTTATTTTCCGAAATCGATACATTAATTCCGTGTGTCAGACTCTCTTTTTTCAGAAGTTTGACCAGTCCATCTTTCATGTTTACCGCTGCCATTCCGACAATGCCGAAGCACTCCACAGCAACGCTGCCCGCATACAGGGCGATTACATCCGGATTGATTACGATTTCTCCCAAGCCTGTATTCATACGACCTTTCATGCCTTGTATCCTCCAATTCCATCATACTATTCAAAACACATGGAGACAGGAATAACTGACTCCACTCTAC
>ENA-OPXQ01001128-OPXQ01001128.1-human-gut-metagenome-genome-assembly--contig:-NODE-1128-length-15506-cov-1.709792_pt1 | contig 15506 bp, 13 predicted proteins | sample MGYA00241769_ERZ502042 | MGnify/ENA primary metagenome ERZ502042 (study PRJEB25962, sample SAMEA2041934) | human gut metagenome | biome: human gut; feature: human-associated habitat; material: faeces...
AAGCCATACTTAATCATATTGCATACAAATTCTGCCATGGCTTTATCTCTGCCGATTTCAATGCCTTTGCTTTTGCCAATCTCAATGCCTTCACTTTTACCGATTTCAATACCTTCACTTTTGCCAATTTCAATGCCTTCGCTTTTGCCAGCCTCATACTCTGCCTTTCGGAGTTTCTTCTCTTCCCACTCTTTATCATATTCCAAAATACTCACCATCTTTACCTCCGAACGATTCTTCCGAAGAAATTCCACCAGGATTCCTTCTTTGATACATTCATCGATTGCCCGTGCAACTGCATCGTTTAAGTTCATTTCTGATGTATATTTGCGGACTCTCGCTACATAAATGGCATATTCCTTCAATGTCTGACACTGCTCCATCAGCTCTTTGTTATGTCCTTCATTGACGTTTAACATCAGGGCTTTTAACTCCAGGTCCGGCTCGCCAGCCAGATGCTCATAAGCGTTTGACAGTCGAAGTTCCACCCGGTCATCCACTGCATCCGTTCCATTATAAAATACCATAAATTTCGGTGCCGGTATCTTCTGCAGGCGGGACGAATACAAGGACTTATCATCAACATACTGCTGATATTCGATTCCTATGTAAATCAGATCCCGCAGCGGTATGTTGGGATTTAACGTGGACTGGTGCTCGTAGAGATAAATATTCGTCTCTAACATAAATGCCAGGTCGTTTTTCATCCCCATGTAGATTGCATTTTCCAGCGTGACGATTTTCAGATCATCTGCGTTCTGATAAGCTTTCCCGGTTACTGCATTGTACAAAGATAAAAGGTTCTCTTTCTCTGAAAACAACATGCGGAATACGGTGTCTTTGTACTGACGGTTGGCTGCTGGTATCTTTTCTGATACCTGTGTACCCTTCTTCATATTCAGTTCCTCCTATGTGCAGGAGGCTCATCCAGATCTCCTGCTTTTCATTTTTGTGAATAAAAAGCATAGATTTCTGAAATGTAATTAGAATGTAGATGGTATATGATTCAATATACCTTAGATTTCTTTTGAAGTATGCTTTTATATAGATTAACATACAAGTAAATATTATTCAATATATTTTTTCAGATAAATTAAACAGCAAAAAAATTCAACTTCGTCTCATCAAACGTAATCTTCTGCCCTTTCCTTCTAAAATACTCCTCCACAACCTGATACATCTCCTCATACCGTCCTTCGCATGCACAATTTCCCAACGGTTCGATCCAGCATGACTGCTTCCCACAGGCATCTCTTAAGTGGACTTTAAAATTCAGTCCTTTCTCCTCCAGCAATCCGTTCACTTCAATAATTTCATTAAATGTAATATAATTCATATCTGCTATCTCCTCCAGTTCTTTCCACTATAGTATCCGGCTGCATTGAATATCGTTGCGAATACATTGATCATCTTGTTCGACGTATACACTGCATGATACCGGTTATATTTTCCCCAGTCTGCATTCGCCAGTGTCCATGTTCCGGATACAGCAGCAAGATAAATAACAGCACACAAAAATCCCACGATAAGTTCGCCTGTTGCCATCAAGTGTCCATACTTCTGATTCAGCATCTGTGCTATCACTCCTGCCATGATCAGGCTTGCAAGCATACTGATCCAGAGTTTGTTCAGAATATAGCGGTTCAGCTTTGAGCCCATCCACAATATAATTGCAAGAATAAATGCCCCGCCATACAGGTAGATTACATACTGCTTCAATACCGCTGTATCACGACACACAATATATCCGCTTCCCATCAATGTTCCGATTGTAAAAAATCCGACAGGCTGTACAACTGCCCCCAGAAGCAACAATGTCAGATGCACTTTCATATTCGCCGAACATGTTCCTATGATCAGCAGACCTACCACAGCTGCAAGTGAAATCAGCCCGACATAAAGATGTGTTCCGATATAATCCTTCGGAAGCAGCCATATAGATATCACACTTAAGATCGTTCCTGCAATAAAAAAGCATGCAATCTCATTGTTCATCTCATCCCTGCTTAATTTCTTCTGTACAATATCCTCTTTCAAAAGAATTGCCAGACGTACCTGCCACTCTTCTTTTTCTTCCTCAATCTCAAGCTGATCGATCGATGTAATATCAAGCTTACTTTTCAGTGCTTTCTGGCAGGTCAGTTTCGTTTCCTTTAATGTACGTTCTTCTTTTTCGATCTCGTCCAGTCTACGGGATAAAGCTTCCTGCAAGGTCAGTCTGTCTTCATAGATTTCTTTGATCTCCTGTACCGGAATACCGATCAGACGCAACTTTTTAATTTCCTGAAGCTGTTCTACATCTGCTTCTGAATACTCCCGGTAATTATTTTCCTGATTACGTGCCGGATGGATCAGTCCTTCTTCTTCGTAGAATCTTATATTCGCCTTGGAAATGCCAACCTGTTTTTCTACATCTTTAATCTTCATAAAGTGACACCTTCTTTCCATTTTTCCAGTCTGCTTCTGTAATGATTTCTTTGCGGTGTTTTATCGTCTTGTACTTTACTTTTCCAAACAAACCTTTCTGCTCTTTACAATAAATGATATGAACTGCCATATGAAACTTCTGGTTCTCGTCTTCCAACTCATGACTGTATTCCAGATGAGTCGCACTGTAACGAAGCAGAAGCACTTCACCGGCTCCCACCGATACATTCCCACCATCCACAGACATAACCTGAAATGTAATGGTTCCCGGTATTTCGATTTCTTTTAATTCAATCTGTTCTTTTATTACTGTCTGAAGTTTAGAAATGATTTTGTTTCTTTCTTCACTTTTTTCCATACTGTCACCTTCCCTCATTCCGAATATCTACATCCTTCTCCCTCTTTGTTAAGACGATTATATTCCTTCAAGCCGCTTGAAGGTCAAGAGATTCACTATATTTTTCTTCCATTTTTTGCCTTTACTCGTATTCCCGCTCGATTTTTTTCTCTGCCAGCCGCTCTGTCTCTTCTATTGCTTCTTTATAGCCGGTCAGTGCCGCAAATGGTGCAAACTGAGCCGCTCGGTCTGCTATCGGCATCGGCGGATGTGTCTCCGATACATGATGCGGAAGGTTCAGAATATCTCCATACTTTTGCTGCACTTCGATCACCGATTTCTGTAATTTCCCCGAAACCTGTGTAACATTTTCTTTCGAAACATTTTCATTCCTCACGCTTTATGTCCTCCGATCTGCCGGTTCCGTTCCATCGCAGTTCCATCCTCCTGCAGATTCATTCCTTTTAAGATTGCATTCTTCCCATATTTTTTCTTGATATCCAGCATCGCCTTCTGCATCTTCTTTTCCCGTTCCAGCTTCTCATTCTTCTCTTCCTTTTCCTTCTTTGCAATTCCAAAATCTGTAAAAAGATTCATCTGTTCATACTGCTGTTCTTCCTGGACCTCTTTCTCACTGATCACATGATTCGCTGCCATCGTAATCCGGCGGATCAGAAGATCCGGATTCACAATTTCATGATACAGCTTTACACCTGCCTGTGTCATCAGCCTCGATGAAGAAGTATGCTGCTTCAGATTAGCGGTTCCGTGTGCATGTTTCGGCAGCTTCCTGCCGTACCAGTCTGTCGTGATCTCCCCTACATTTTTCTTCGTTCCTTGTTCCAGATTCTTGATGTCGTATCCAATCGTCAGAACGATCTGATCCGTTACGAGACGTTTATCTACCAGATCCAATGCCAGCTGATCGATCATTTCCTTTACCACGATCTTCGTCTGCTCGAAATTATATGGACAATGCAGTACCTGTCCCGCACCCATACTGTTATTTTCGGGCTTATACGCCTTCACATCTGCGATCGTGCATGGCTCCCATCCCCATGCATGGTCAATCAGAAGTTCTGCATTCACCCCAAATAGCCGGTACAGCAAATCTTCATTATAATATTCCCCCGGCTTACCAAGAGAACATCTTGCCACATCTCCCATGGTAAATAATCCGACTTCCGCAAGCTTCTTCGCATACCCCGGGCCCACACGCCAGAAATCCGTGATCGGCTGGTGCGCCCACAAAAGCTTCCTATAAGAAATTTCTGTAAGTTCTGCGATCCTCACCCCATTCTGATCCGGCTCGATATGCTTCGCCACAATATCCATGGCAACTTTACACAGGTACAGATTCGTTCCGATTCCGGCCGTTGCCGCAATCGACGTCTCCTGCTGGATCTCCCGAATAATCTTTCCAGCCAGCTCTCTTGCCGTCATCCGGTAAGTATTCAGGTAATCGGTCACATCCATGAATACCTCGTCAATGGAATAGACATGGATATCCTCCGGTGCAACGTATTTCAGATAAATATTGTAGATCTCCGTACTGCATTTCATATATAATGCCATTCTCGGAACCGCCGTAATATAATCCAGTTCCAATTCCGGATGTAGTTTTATTTCTTCATTATCTACGGAAGTTCCTGCAAACTTCTTTCCGGGTGCCATGCAGATCCGTCTTTTATTCACTTCTTTTACCTTCTGCATGACCTCGAAGAGTCTGGCACGGCCCGGTATCCCGTAGGATTTCAAGGAAGGAGACACTGCCAGACAGATAGTCTTTTCCGTACGGCTTTTGTCCGCTACTACCAGATTGGTCGTCATCGGATCCAGTTCTCTTTCTTTGCATTCTACCGATGCGTAAAATGATTTCAGGTCGATTGCGATATAGCTTCTCCGTCCTTTGTCTGCCATGCCTGTTCTCCTCCTTCCTTTACTCACAAATTCATTCACAAAGTTTTTCTACTTCGAATGTATGTTCTCATTATACCAATATTCTGATTTTTCCACAATACAGAAGCAGTTACAAATTATTTTTTCTAAAACTATTGACCTTCAAGTTACTTGATCGTTTACATTATAAGCAAGAAAAAGAAGTTTCTCGCAATGAAAGCGAGGCAAGTGTAAAGATTAAGTAGAAGAAAGGCTGGCGTAAGAGTATGAAAGAGAAAAGTAAGATTTCTGTTATTTCAAAAGCAGTAGAAGAGCCTGTGGAGTTGGAATTTGGGGGAAAACGAAACAGGAAAAATAAAATTATTGGAATTATTATTAAAATATAGTGGAAAAGTTTTAACAAGAACTCAAATATTAGATAATATATGGAATATTGAAGAATCACCAAATGATAGGGTTATTGATGTATATATTAAAAATATTAGAAAAAAATTAGAGTTGGATTGTATAATAACAGTTAAAGGAATTGGATATAAATTTGAGGAGATGTAATGAAAAAATTAAAATTATTTTCAAAGACATACATATTTACAATGGCTTTAATAAGTATGATAATTATAATTTCACATATTTTAATATACTTAGGATTGCCAAAGGTATACATAAGTAATAAAGAAAAAGAAAGCGATAATATTATTGAAGATTTAATTAAAGAAATAAATAAAGTTGATGCTGATATAGAAAAGTCATTTAAATTAGCTGAAAATTTTTCAGAAAAGTATAATATTAAAATTTCATTAACATTAAATGAAGAAAAGAAAACTTTTCAAGGACATGAAGATGTTGATATATATTTAGATCAAAATTCAGTTAGTGATGAAACAATAGTACTTCCAGATATAAAAAGTGATAGTATTATAAAAGATTATGAAGAAGGTATCACAGGTTCTAAAAGTGAAGAGGATTTTAATCAATATATTAATATAAATAATTCATCAATAATAAAAAGTAAAAGCTTTAAGACAATAAATGATATAAATGGTAATATACAAATGGCCATGGATTTAGAGTCATTTATAGAAACTAGAGACGTTATATTAAAAATATTACCATACTCTATTTTAGTAAGCTTATTTATAGCATTAATAGCATCATATATATATTCTAAAAAAATTACAACTCCAATAAAAGAAATTTGTGATGTTACAAAAGAAATGGAAAACTTAAATAAGAGAGCTTTTTGCAAAGTAGAAACGGAAGATGAAATAGGTATATTAGCATATAACATAAATAATTTATATGAAAATTTATTAAATACAATTCTATCATTAGAAGAGGAAATAGAAAATGTAAGTAAATCTGAAAAAATTAAAGTGGATTTTTTAAGAAGTGCATCACATGAACTTAAAACACCGTTAATGAGTATGCATATAATGCTTGAGAATATGATACTTGGTGTTGGAAAGTATAAAAATCATGATATATATTTAGAAAAATGTAAGGAAGTAGTAAATCAATTAAGTAAGATGGTACAAGAAATTTTAGATACTTCAAGGCTTAATACTCTAGATAATAAAAATGAAAAGATAATAGATTTATCACAAATAGTAAATGAAATAGTAGATACATATAAATTAATAGCTAAATCAAGACAAATTAATATTAATATTAATTTAGAAGATTCTTTTAATATTAGTATAGATGAAAAATTATTTACAAAAGCTATTTCTAATATTATTTCTAATGCAGTAAATTATACTGATGAAGGAAAAGAAATAAGAATTTATATAAAAAATAATAAACTTATTATAGAAAATGACTGTACACCTATTTCTAATGAGCATTTAGAACATATTTTTGAAGCATTTTATAGAGTTGAGTTTGATAGAAATAAGAGTAGTGGTGGAAATGGATTAGGATTATATATAGTTCAGCAAATATTGACAACTACCAAATTAACTTATTCATTTAAACCAATTAAAAATGGAATGAAATTTGAAATAGATTTTAATAATAAAAATATTATTTAAGTAAAAAGAGCTGTCGCACTAAAAAATATATATACATTGTTATTTAATTTCATAAATATTTCATATTACATTGATAAAATGTGATTAAGTTAAGTGAGGAGGAAAAAACAATGAATGTATTTAAAAGAGCGAGATTATATATAACAAGAAAAAAAATGAAAAGTCTTATTATGTTATTTATATTATTTGGAATAGCAACAGCTGTTTTAAGTGGGATTTCAATTAAAAAAGCTGCAACTATAGCAAAGGAAAATTCTATTAAAGATATAGACAATAGATTTGAGGTTCAATCTAATTTTGCATCAAACTTGGATGATTCTGTTCCAGAAAGTTTGGTTAATAAAATTTCAAAGGTAGATGGAATTAAAGGATATGATGGAGTAATTCAAGGAGCTGCATTAGATTTTAAAAATCTTAATCATATAGATGCAGAAAAGAATGTAGTTCAATATAAAGATGATTCTGAATATGAAAAACTTTTTACAGTAGAAGGTCATACATCTACAGAGTTTGATACTAAATTTATAAGTAAATCATTTAAGCTGGTAGAAGGAAGACATATTGTTGAAAGTGATAAAAACAAAGTATTAATTCATAAGGCTTTAGCTGAAAAGAATAATTTAAAAGTTGGAGATAAAATAAAAGGAACTAAAAATAATGTTGATTATAATGTATCTTCAATGTCACCAGATGAATATGAATTTGAAATTGTAGGAATATTTGAAAGTGCAAATACTGAAAGATCAGGACATAAAACAGAGCTTTCAGAAAATCTGATAATATCAGATATGTACACTTTAAAAACTTTATATGGATACTCTGATGGAAATATTAAGTATACAAATGCTATATTTAACACAAGTGATAAAGCTGAAAATGTATTGCCAAAGGTTAAGCAAATTTCAGCTGATTGGAATAAATACACAATAGTAAGAAGTCAAGATACATTCTTAGCTTTAACTAAGTCATTCGATACTTTAGGTAAGATTGTAAATATAATTTTAGTTGGAGCATTTGTAGTAGGAGTAGTTGTATTATCATTAATTTTAGCGTTTTGGATTCAAGGAAGAATTCATGAAACTGGAATATTACTTTCAATTGGAGTATCAAAGTTTAATGTTATTTCACAATATATTATTGAATTATTACTTATAAGTGTATTAGCTTTCGGAGCATCATATTTTTCAAGTAAGGTAATTTCACAAAATATAGGTAATGCAATAGTTAATCAAGCAAGTAAACAAGCTGTACAAGATGTTGAAAGTGGATTTGGAGGATTTAACTTAGGAAATGATCCTAATAGTAACTTGCTAACTCATACTGTAAGTGAAATTGATGTAAAAGTAGATGCTAAAGAAGTAGTTTATGTGTATATTTTAGGAACTGGTATTATAATAATTTCAGTATTACTATCATCAGCATCAATAATTAAATTAAAACCAAAAGAAATATTATCAAAAATGAGCTAGGAGGGAGATAAATGTCAATTTTAGCATTAAATAAAGTTAATTATTCATATAAAAATGGAAAAAGTGTTTTAAGCGATGTAAGTATGGAATTTGAAAAAGGTAAATTTTACACTATATTAGGTGTTTCAGGTTCAGGAAAATCAACAACACTTTTTACTATTTCAGGAATTCATAAAATACATAGTGGAAAGATATTCTTTGGAGATAAGGATGTTACAGGATTAGAACCAGAACAATTGGGAATAGGATTAGTTTTTCAAAACTATGCACTTTATCCACACATGACTGTTAGAGAAAACATCATGTTCCCTTTAAAGAATCTTAAGTGGGATAAGAAAGAAGCATCTGAAAGAGTTGAAGAAGTTGCAAGAATAGTTAAAATTGCAGACCAGTTAGATAAAAAGCCAGCACAACTTTCAGGTGGACAAAAACAAAGAATTGCTATAGCAAGAGCGTTAGCTATGGAACCAGATGTGATGTTATTTGATGAACCAACATCAGCACTAGATCCGGAAATGGTTGGGGAAGTTTTAAATGTAATGAAGAATCTGGCTAGTGAAGGAATGACAATGGTGGTAGTAACTCATGAAATGGGCTTTGCTAAAGAAGTTGGTGATAGGATTGTATTCATGGATGGAGGAAATATACTAGAAAGCGAAAAGCCACAGGAGTTTTTTGAAAATCCAAAAAATGAAAGAACAAAAGAATTTCTATCAAAGGTACTATAAACTTTCTATGGGGAGGGAGTATATAGTGGTAATAAAAGGGACACTTATATTTTATAAGTGTTCTTTTTTATACGTTTTATAATAGAATAATAGTAGGATTAATGGCAGGCAGGGTAATATGTCGAAGAAAACTGTATATAATTTTTTAGAGTTAGAATTTAGAAGATTATATGATGATATGAAAATTTTTATTGAAGATAATGAACCCAGGAAGATATTTAACAATCAAAGAAAATTACTAAAGGATATAGTGTACTATATCTATTTTAATAATGAAGTTTATTATGAAAAGAACTTAAGCTTTTATGATAATGTAAGGCTTTTAAAGGAAGCAAGACTTGTAGACGAATATGTAGAAGAAATGCTATTTGGGGCATTAAGAAATGTTGAGCTATATGAAGAGAGAATTATCACTAAAGAAGATTATTTTTATGATGAGATAGAGATAAAAAGATTAGCTGATGAAAACTTTAGAGAAATATATGAACTTATAATTTGGCTTGTCTTAACTTATGGAGAGGAAAATTATCAGTTTTTAAGAGAAAATTTAAGTGATGAATATAAAGAAATATTTGATAAGTTTAGTAATAAAAAAAATGATTTTGATAGTTTAATAAAGAGTATGAATACCTTTGAAGATGAAGACATAAAGGTAAAGGCAGCTGCTTTAGTAGAAGAGGGAGAAAAATATTATTTTGGAAAAGATGTATCACAAGACTATAAAAAGGCTATGCAATATTTTTATAAGGCAGCAGAATTTGGTGATGAATATGGTGAAGCATATTTAGGATTATTTTATGAAAAGGGCTATTCTGTAGAAAGAAATTTTTTAGCAGCTTTTAGTTGGTACTATAAAGCTGCATTAAAAGGTAATGCTTTTTCGCAAAATGCTTTAGGATTACTATATATTAATGGTAGAGGTGTTAAAAGGAATAATACTGCTGCCATGATATGGTTTCAAAAAAGTGCAGAAAACGAATATTTACCAGCTTTTTACCAGCTTGGTAGGATATATTATCTAGGCTTAGGTGTAGAGAAAAGTTATGAGAAGGCTTTTTATTGGTATAAGAAGAGTGCTGAAATGGATTTAGGGGCAGCGCAATATGCCATTTCCTTTATGTACAAAAACGGTGAAGGATGCCTAAAGGATAATTTTAAAGCTTATTATTGGATTGAGAGGGCAGCGGAAAATGGCTATGAAGATGCGTATTATATAGTAGGAAAATCATATTTAGAAGGCATATGTTATGATATGAATTATGAAAAAGCTTTTAAGTATCTGATGAAAGGATATGAAGCTTGTGATTTAAATTGTATTGAATCATTGGCAGATATGTATTTAAAAGGATTATATGTGGAAGAGGACAGGAAGAAGGCATTGGAGCTGTATTCCGTAAGTATTGATTATGGAAGTTTTCAACTATATTTTAAAGTTGGAAAGATATATGAAGAAGAGAATTTAGTGCAACAAGCCATATACTTTTATGAGCAAGGCCATGAACTTGGCGATTTAAGATGTACTCAAAGGTTAGGTGTGATTTATTATAATGGAGAAGGGGTTAGTCGTGACTTAAATAAAGCTATTAAGTATATGGAAGTTGCTGCTAAAAACAATGCTCCACATGCTATGTATGTTTTAGGAGTAGCATATTTAAGACTTAATAAATTTAAGGAAAAAACAGAAGAAATAGCTAAGGAACTGTTTTTAAGTGCATATGAGTTAAAATCACCATATGCAGCAGAATATTTAGCTTTTATTAGTCTTAATGAATTTAATGAGGGAAAGGTCATAGATGAGCAAAAGTTACTTGAATATATAAACTTTGGTGCAGAACATGGGCTCACAGAATCAGTTTTTCAGTATGGGTATATTTACGAAAAGGGCATAGCTGTTAAAAAGGATAATGAAAAGGCGTACTATTATTACGGTTTATCAGCAGAAAGTGAATATATAAAGGCTATGAATAAGATTGCAGAATGGTATTTAAAGGGTTTTTTTGTGAAACAAGATATAGATTTAGCCATTAAATGGTATGAGAAGAGCGCTGAAAAAAATGATATAGAATCATTGGAAAAGCTCATAGAGATTTATGAAAAGGCTATTGGTGGAAAAGATGAAGAGATAAGAGCTCTTTATTATGTGTTTAAGCTTATTGATGTTGATGCTCTAAGAGGAAAGTGTAAGCTTGCTTACTATTGCTTTAAAGGAATTGGTATAGAGCAAGATAGTAAAAGGGCTTATGAGATATTAAATGAAGTAGAAGAAATAGATGAAGGTACTGCCTATAATTTAAAAGGATTATTAGGTAGTGAAAGGATTATAAACTATAATCAGCAAGAAATAGTGCAGTTATTTTTAAATGGAATAGAATGTGGTAATTCAGAATGCTATGGCAACCTGGCATACTATCTTTATAATAATAATTTATATAAGGAAGCAGCCTATCAAGAGGCCTTTGAAACATCTCTTATAGGTAGAAAGATTGGAGTTACTAAATGTAAATATATTTATCTAAAAAAGAAATTAGATGAAGTAATCAATAATAATGTAATATCATTGGAGGAAATTGCTTTAATAAATAAATTAAAGGAATTGATTAATAGTGGTTTTGTTTTAGCATTGCCAACAGTTATTAATTGGTATGAAAAAAGAAATATGAAGGATAATATTGCTTATTTAAAATTAAAGGAGCAGCAATATTTCTATAATTTAAAAGAAAATTGAGGGAAATACCTTTACAACAGATGCATTACAATTGTTATTCGAAAAAAATATAGTACAAGGTACACATACGTTAGATGATGTTCAGGAAACAGTAAACTCATTTTATACGTTTGATATAGTGGTGGATCAACAAATGTTACTATTGAAGATATAGCAAGATTTCATTTTGAATTTGAATGTATTCACCCTTTCCAAGATGGAAATGGGCGAATAGGTAGATTTATTTACTTGAAGCAGTTATTAGATAATAGATTACCATTAAAATATATGAATGGAGAATCAGCTAAAGAGTATAAAAAAGCTTTATGTGAGTGTTCTAAAGAGAATATAAAAGCTTTAGTTGAATATATAGAAAGCCAAAATGATTTTATAACTGAAAATAGTAATATGTTTTAAATTGTTCAAAATTAATTATTGAACATAAAATGAAAGTTGGCCTTAAAGCCAAAAGGAACAGTAGATAGATTTGTGTAAAATGCAAATCTATCTACTGTTTTTTTGTATGATTATTTTAATGAAGTTGAAGATCTATAGTTACTATACAATTATAAGTTGGATGAGCTAGTTTTACTGAGTTTTCTATAGATTCCTTTAAGTTTTCTGATTGAAAGTTATTAGTAAATTCATTTGAATCAACAACTACATCAAAGATAATATTTTTATGTTTTTCATCACCAATAACTCTAAAGTCATGATAAGATTTAACTATTGAATATGATTTTAAAACCTCTTCAATATATTTTCTTGTGGATGATATTTCATCAGTATCAACAGAAACAGGGTCCATATGGACTACTAAATATACACCAAGTTTTTGAGAAATTTCCCTTTCAGCACTATCAATAATATTATGGATAGTCATAATATTGATGTCAGCAGGGATTTCTGCATGAATTGAAGCCATAATCCTTCCAGGACCATAATTATGAATCACTAAATCATGGACACCGGAAATATGTTCATAAGATAAAACCATATCATTTATTTGCTGAACTAACTCAGCATCAGGTGCTTCACCTAGAAGAGGGCTGATAGTTTCCTTTATTAAGCTGAAACCTGAATAAATAATCACAAGAGCAACTAAAACACCAATATAGCCATCAATTGGGAGGCTAGTAAAGTTAGATGCAAAGAAGGAAATCACAACAGTGGTAGAAGTAAATACATCACCTAAAGCATCGGTTCCAGCAGCTTTAAGGGCTGATGAATTAATCTTGTTGCCTAAATTTTTATTAAATTTTGAAAGCCAAATTTTAAATCCTATGGATATTAATAAAAGTAAAAAAGGCATAATTTCAAAGGTTACTGCTTCTGGATTTAATATTTTAGAAAATGAAGTTTTAACAAATTGAAATCCAACCAGCATAACCATAAAGGAAACTACAAGAGCTGAAATATACTCAATTCTTCCATGACCAAAAGGATGTTCGGCATCAGCAGGTTTATTGGCCATTTTAAATCCTATAATAGTTATTATAGATGAAGCTGCATCTGACAAGTTGTTAAATGCATCAGCAATTATAGCAATAGATCCTGCAAATAATCCTACGAATAATTTAATAAGGAACAGTAGTGTATTTATAATGATTCCTACTGCTCCACCTAAGTTTCCGTAGGCAATTCTAACTTTGTTATCATTAATATCATCATTGTTCTTAATAAATTTTTTGATTAGAAAGTTTGATAACATAAATCACACTCCACTTTTAGATTTATTATTTAATATAATAATAAACTACATTAAATAGTTAAAAAGTACAAGCTTTATTATAATTTCCTATATTGTGGAATAAATTAAAATAGTTTATATTATAGAGTATATCCAAGTTAATAAAAAAAGGGGTTCGAAATATATGGAAAGAAAACAAGCAAAAGATTTATTGGATTTTATATATAACAGTCCAACAGCATTTCATGCTGTAGAAACTGTTAAAAAGATTTTAGATGAAAATGGATTTAGAGAAATTAAAGAAAGTGATAAGTGGCATTTAAAAACTAGAGATAAATATTATGTAATAAAAAATGATTCTTCTATCATGGCTTTTATAGTAGGAGATGAAAAGATAGAAGAAACAGGTTTAAGATTAATAGGAGCACATACAGATGCACCAGGTTTTAGAGTTAAACCAAATCCTCAAATGATTTCTGAAGGAAAATACGTTAAGCTTAATACTGAAATGTACGGAGGACCAATAATCAGTACTTGGTATGATAGACCTCTAGCTTTAGCTGGAAAGGTTGCTATAAAAGGAGCATCTCCATTAAAGCCAGAAACAAGATTAGTTAATATAAATAAGCCAATGATGATAATACCTAATATAGCTATTCATATGAATAGAGAAGTAAATGATGGTTATAAATACAACAAGCAAGTTGATACTTTACCTTTATTAGGTTTAATAAATGAGAAATTAGAAAACAAAGATTACTTAATGAATATATTAGCAGCAGAATTAAATGTAAACAAAGAAGATATATTACATTTTGAGCTTATGCCATATGAATATGAAAAAGGAACATTAATAGGAATGAACGAAGAAATGATTTCTTCAGGAAGACTTGATGATTTATGGATGGTATATGCAGGTTTAGTAGCATTACTAGATAGCAGAGATAATGCAGCAACTAAAGTATTAATATGTGTGGATAATGAAGAAATAGGAAGCTTAAGTGCTCAAGGAGCTAATTCAACATTATTAAATAACTTACTTGAAAGACTTACAATGGGACTTGGTAAGAATAGAGAAGAGTACTATAGAGCACTATCAAACTCAATAATGATTTCTGCAGATTTAGCCCATGCTGTTCATCCAAACCTTGGTGATAAAGCAGATCCAACTAACAGACCAGTATTAGAAGGTGGTCCAGTTTTAAAGATAGCAGCATCAGGAAGCTATAGTACAGATAGCTTTAATGGAGCTGTATTTGCTGAAGTATGTAAGGCAGCAAATGTTCCATTCCAAAAGTTTGTTAATAGATCAGACTTAAGAGGAGGAACTACCATTGGTCCTGTTACAGCAGCAAACTTAACAATACCAGTAATAGATATGGGAGCACCACTTATTGGAATGCACTCAATCAGAGAACTGGCAACAGTAAAAGACAATACGTACACAATAAAAGCATTTACAGAGTTTTTTTCACTATAATAACTTGTAAAAAGGAATCCCTTGGTTTTTTTAGGGGTTCCTTTTTTATGAAGTTATTCACCAGTAGATATAGGAGAAACTGCTTTAAATGTACCGTTATCATTTAAAGTAATATCATTTTCTTCAGTATTAACAATACTATAACAATTTTCAATACTTGTGTTACTTAGTTTATTAACATCTTTATCGTCTAATAAATCAGAACCAGAAGCAAAAGTATTTACTGTTGTCTCAAGGGTATAACTGTTAGTTGATTTTACTTTAGTTGCTTCATAAGCAGTAACCACATTTTTTGCTTGATTAATTACAGCAACTTTCTTTGATTCATTTATATATCCTGTAAAGGAAGGTGTTAAAGCAGCAGATAATATGGCAATTATAGCAATAACAACTATAAGCTCAATTAAAGTAAAAGCAGATTTCTTTTGTTTATTAATAATAGTATTTAATTTTGAGTCCAAGTCTTTATTTATATTGATCATCGTTATGCACTCCTTTCTTAATTTTTATTTGTTGCACAACATATCTCAAAGTATTACGTAAATTTTTTAAATTATACCTGAGGACAAGATAAAAGTTTTCGACAAAATTTTATTTAATAGTTAAAAGAATATATAAGAAAATAGATGAAAAATTTAGTGGTGATGATATTTCATTACATGATGGGCTTTTTTCCATAGAATTTGTAGATAGGATTTTTACAATATTAAAGGATAATTCCATAGATAATAAGGATATATAT
>ENA-OPXQ01001162-OPXQ01001162.1-human-gut-metagenome-genome-assembly--contig:-NODE-1162-length-15215-cov-2.702704_pt1 | contig 15215 bp, 9 predicted proteins | sample MGYA00241769_ERZ502042 | MGnify/ENA primary metagenome ERZ502042 (study PRJEB25962, sample SAMEA2041934) | human gut metagenome | biome: human gut; feature: human-associated habitat; material: faeces...
CTGCCGCGCCGCCCGACGCATTCTTGCCGCCTAATGCCGCACCGGAGGACACATGAGCGCCGCTGCCGCCGACGGACAAAGGAGCATCCGCAGGAGCGGAGTTTGTTTCCGACCCCGGATTTTGAAGTGCCGAATTGATAGCGGAAACCGCGTTATCGACCGCGCTTTGCGAAGCGTCAAGCGTCTCGGCAACGGATAATGCCGCGGCGTATGCATTTTTTACATTTGAGCGCGTTATAAGACCCGAATAAATGGTTCTTTCTATTGCCTTTGTAAGCGAGTCCTTATTCGCCACCGAAAAATAGCCGGATTTCGGCTGATTTTCGACATTCGGAATTGAGGTTCCCATAGCACCGAAGCCGCCTATATCCGCTCCGTAGCCGAGAGTGAACTGTACTCTGACGATATCTCCGTCGGAAAGGTATGTATCGGCAAAACCGACATTCGGGAAAACGTTGTTGACGGAATACATCCAGCCCGAACCGTTTGTTATTACAAATTCACCGAGATGGCCTTTCCAGTTTTTCTCATAATCGCCGGGGTCATAAAACGTCATTGTGCTTTTAAGATGCGGCACCAAAACAGACGGTATTGTCGGTGAAATTCCGAGTGCTTTCGGAGACGAAGCGGACGAGCTTCTCTGATAATTGTTATATCTCGCCGCAGACGCCGTACCGTCGGCTACATATGCGAGGTAAAACGAAGAGCTTACGCTGCCGCCGTAATAACCCACATATCCGTTTTCGTTAAGCAGGCGCAAAAGCTGCTGAGCGGACGTCTCGCCCTCGTATATATTTACTTTTTGGGGATACACGAGATATCCGCAGCCTATGGTGAACATTTCGACGCTCCAAACAGCCGTGCCGATTTTTTCGCCCTGCCGCGCTTTCTCGTAGTTAATGTGATATGTAAGCTGCTTTTTTCGCCCGCCGTCAGACGATGCCGAAACGACAACCGTGTTATCGCCCTCAAAGGTAAAGTTAAGGGTATAGCTTGATTTTTCGTTATCGTCCCATGTGGGCGAAAGCTTTTCGCCGTTAAACGTAACCGTCGCTTTTATTTTTTCGCCTGACGCATTTCTCGCCCATACGTCAAATGTCTTTTTGCTTCCGCGCTGAGTTGTATTGTCGGAAAGCGTAGTTCTGAGCGTAGGGCCTGCCGCGGCAAAAACCCGAGACGACGGCAGAATAAGCAAAAAACACATAAAAAAGCAAATAAGAGCTCTTTTGGTTTTGTTTTTATCCGTGGTATATACCTCCCTTGCAAAATGAATCCGCCGATAATCGGCATTTTTCGGTTTAGTGTAAGCGATGTACCCGCCGGAGACAAAATGCCCCGTCGGGTACGTAATCAATCCGTCTTATTCTTCGTCCTTTTTGCGTTTGGCGGCAACAGCCGTTGCCGCAGCAAAAGAAGAGAACATTAAAAATGCAACCGCCGCATTTCCGATTCTGCCTGTTTTGGGAATTGAAACGCCCTTAATATCCGTATCGGCGGTATTTCCGGAATTTGACGTATTCCCATCTGTACCCAGTACCGACGGTACATTGACATTTCCGTTGTCATTGCTACCGAGTGACGAATCTGTCGGAATTTCGTCAAGTGCCGCCTTGGCTTTTATCAAAGCGGTATTCACTTCGTCCTTATTCTTCGCCGCACTTATATCAGCCATACCTTTTTCGAGAGCCTTGTTAAATGCCTCACGATTGAGTGTGTAATCCGAAGCGTCCTTGTAGCTCTCGAGCTGCTCGAGTGCTGTCTTTTTGGCTTCTTTGAGGCTTATTATTTCGGAAAGCTCTTTTTCGGCGTTCAAAAGCACATCAAGATTTGAAACGTACGGCTTTAAATCGTCGTCGAGATTGTCATATGCGTTTCTTGCCTCGTTTATTTTAACGCCGCTGTCCGCCGTTACATCGCCGATGTCGTTGATTTTTTCGACAACCTCGTTTACATCGTCGGCATCAAAAGTCTTTTGCCAATAAAGGATCGGATAGCCGCCGTTTACAAGAGAATATTCGTCTTTTTTGAATTTTTCGCCGAGAAGCGCGAGGAATTCGGGAGATTTCATAAACTCGGTTGTCTCGCCTGTGGTACTTCCGTCACCGTTTCCGATTCCGTTCTCTGTAACGGAAGAGTCATAATAGCATTCTTGGACCCTGTTATCACTTGTGAGCGAGCCTGCTATTGCGCCTGCCTGACCGTCGGATGCGGAAGTTATTTTACCTGCGTTATAGCAATTGACTATGGTGTGGCCGTCCTGAGCCTGTCCTACAATGCCGCCGAGTGAATAAATACCGTTTATGCTTCCGAGGTTGTAGCAGTTGTCTATGGTAACCTCAACCGAAGTATCACGTCTTGTAGTATCGAGATGTCCTACAATACCGCCTGTATGGCCGCTGCTTGCATAAAGCGAGCCTACGTTGTAGCAGCCCGTGATATTACTTTTGCCGCCGTCGCGCACTGTACCGACTATACCGCCCATGTAACCGCTGCCGTAAATATCGGCACCGTTCCAGCAGTTTATAAAGTCTGCGCCGTTACTCCATTTGGCGATACCGCCGAGGAACGAAGTGTATGTATTTTCTTTGCCGATTTCGCCGCTTGCGACACCGACATTCTTAATTACGGCATTTTGGCAGACAGTTCCGAAAAGTCCGCCGCGGAGAGAAGTAAGATTGTCTATGACATATCCGTCGCCGTCAAATACACCGTCAAACTGATTTCTGTCAGAGCCTATCGGGGTCCAGTTGTCATAGTCGCTGAGGTCGATATTATCGGTCATTTCAAAGTAAACACCGGTAGTTGCCATAAGCTTGGTATTTACGTAATATGACAGATTGTAAAGGTCCTCTGCCGTGCTTATAAGGTACGGTGAAGTCTCGGAGCCCAAGCCCTCCCACGGGATTTTATCCTTTACCGTAACTGTTACAAAGGTCTTGAGTTTACCGCTCTTTATACATACCTTTTGAGTTCCGACTTCAAGTGAATCACCGGAAATTATCTCATAATCCGTTACGGGCTTTTGCGCTCCGTCGCTGTAATATGCGGTAACCTCCATGCCGGCAGCGTCAAAAGAGTCGCCGTCATAATATTCGGTCTTATCGGGTGCTTTTGTAACCGCGATAGAAGTGATGTACGGCGTATTTGAGTCAAGCTCTCCCTCGCCGCCGACAAGCTCTATTGCCGAAACAAGAGCCGAATAATTATTTACGTATCTGCGTTCGTTTTCGGGAACCGCACGGAATTTTGCGAGTGCGCTCTTTGCCGCAGACTTATAATTTGCGTCCGTCGGCAGAGGAAGAGCGTCTATGGCGCTTACTGCGTCCGTGATTGCCGCTTTGGTTTCCGCGCTCCAGTCGCCGCGCATATCATAAAGTGCTCTCATCTTATTTTCAAATCTCCAATAAGCTACGAGAGCGTAAGTTGCCTGATCGTTTGCCATACTGTTCCAGCCGTTGCCGACAACATGGCAGAAGCCGCCGTTTGTATCGCGGAATCTCAGAAGTCCGTCAAGGAGCGTTAAGCCGTCGGAGGTTATAAATCTGCTGTCCTTTTGGGGGTCGATTCCGACAGAAGTCAGCGCAACTATAACCTGAGCTATACTTTCGGAGTTATCGGTATTCCAGGAAGTAAAGCCCGCTTTATCGTTCATCATTGAGCCTAAGCGGTCAAATGCTTCGTCCACGCATTGACGAACCGTTTTTGAAACTTCGTCGCCCGAAATTTCATTTTTATATGTATACACGGTATCGTCATTGTAATAAGGAGCGAGCGCCTGTATTGCCATAGCGGTAATATCGACATCCGACGATGAACCGTAACCGCCGAGAACCCAGCCGCCGTATTTATTGCCGTCTACGCCGTCGGTAAGCTGCATTTTAAGTATTTCTTTTATAAAAAGCTCACGCTGATATGCGGCGTCGCTCGGAACCTCATACATACCGGTATCAAGAGCAATAAGACCCCATATCCAGCCGTTTATACCCTGTTTGCCGGGACCGCCCTTTACCTTGCAGTTATAGCTGCCATCCGCGATAAGATTTATCGGCTGACCGTTATATGTTCCGAAGCTTGTGGGGTCGCCGCCGAGAGCCTCTATTGCAACAACGCCTCTGTGCCACTCGGTAGCCTTTACGCTGTGAAGTGTACCGCCGTTTTCGGTGTATGTCTTTTCGACGTATGACTTCATGGCATTGAGATAGTCGGTGTAGCCTGTGCCGTCGTCGATAAGATAAGTATATTTTCCGTCTACGGAATCGAAATATCCGTAACGACCCATAGCAAGTGCCATCCAGTCGGTAGCCGTAGAGCTGGCGCCTGACATATAGCTTTCATTGCCCAAAAGAGTGTCGGCGGAAGTGAGCCCCGCTTTGGTTTTTGAGCTCTTGACTGCCTCTTTAATGTAACCCGAAAGCTTTGCCGAAAGCTCGGTTCCCTCGCTGAACGAAGGACGAACGGGCTTATCTGCGGAAACAAGGCTTTCCCAAGCAAGCTTCGGATTTGTGTCGCCCGAAACAAATGCCGAACCGAGCATAGTCTCGGTTACTAAGTCAACCTTTGCCGCGCCGTCAACATCGCCTTTATTGCCTGTTGCCGCGAAAGATGAGGTTGAGAGATAATAGCAGTTCTTCGCCGTTCCTCTTGTGGCGCCTATCAATGCGCCGATATTGTTTTGGTAGCCTGCCGAGTCTTCAACCGTGCCTGCATTGTAGCAATTTACAAGCTCGGGAGACGCCGCTTTGTGTCCGCCGGCTACGCCGCCGACAGAGGCAGGACCAGATACCTTACCTGTGTTATAGCAGTTTTCGAGTTTGCCTGCGCGCCAATGCTGACCGCTTACGCCGCCTATGTAGCCTGTGGTACCGCTGACATTACCCGAATTGTAGCAGCCCGAAACGGTAGACGCGCCGCCGACATAGCCCACTACGCCGCCGACTCCCGAAGAGCCGCTGACATCGGCATTATTTCCGCAGCCAATTATATTGCCTGCATTGAGGTAACCGACAACGCCTGCAACCGATGAAGAACCGCTGACGCTGCCCTTAACCGTAACATTCTTAATCGTACCGCCGTTTACCTTTCCGAAAAGTCCCGCATTGGAACCCGAAGAAATGTAAAGTCCGCTGATTACGTGGTTGTTTCCGTCGAATGTTCCGGCAAAAGCCGATGACGAGGAGCCTATCGGCGTCCATTCGGAGTCTTCTCCGCCGAGGTCGATATCGGCTGTAAGCTCTACTGTTTTTCCCGAAAAGTCTTCACCGCCGTTCACCTTTTCGGAGAACGCGAGCAGCTCCTTTGCCGACGATATTGAAAGATCAGCCGGTGCGGCAAGTACCGCAACGGGTATCACAGACAATATCATCACAAGAGCAAGAAGCCATGACAGACATTTCTTTACTGTCTTTTTAGGTTTTAACATACCTTACTCCTTTCAAAACTCTTTACTTTTTGCGCTTCCCGCCGGGAGTTTTAAGACCGGCTTTTTCGAGAGCGCGCGGCCAAGGGCCTAAAAATGCCTTAATTCGCGAGCGTGTGGCGTCATCGAAATCGTCTTTTCGCGGAAGCCTTTTCAGCTCCTCGGATTTACGCACAAGCTCATTTACTGCCCATTTTTCTTTGTCGTCGCCAAACATAAAATCCTCCGAACACAAAAAATCTCTCCCTGCCGAAAAGCAGGGAGAGTGCAACAAATTAACCAACGAAAAAATCTTGTGCAATCGGGCAAAGAGTGCACCGACAGCACAAATCAAAAGCTGATAAATCGGCTGCACTCTTCTCACCAAAGTTGTGTTTAACCATAAAAATACGGCAGGTCTCCTGACTTATGATCCCATACATCACGGGAAGAGTCGCCTTCTCGGAAAGCTCCAATGGATCGGACTCTCTTACGTCAAACACAGTAATGGCGGTTGTTCCGGATTTTAACCGGATTCCCTTTTAATTCGCGGCAAGAACCGCGAAACCGTATTTTTTATCAAATATTAAACTGTATAAGCCCAAGTTGCAAAGACGAACCGGCAAAAAGCGTCGATTTTGCGGTTTATCTTGCAACTTATTGATATTTTACTACATAAATATTGCGCCGTCAATAAAACACGGCGCAAAATATGTGCGTAATACCTGTTTGAATTTGAAAAAATTTTAGTAAATTATTGACAATGAGGCTTTAATTTAATATAATATCAAAGCATGAAATGCGCCGATGTGGCGAAATCGGCAGACGCAAGGGACTTAAAATCCCTCGGTAGCAATACCGTACCGGTTCAAGTCCGGTCATCGGCACCAAATCGAGTATTCATAAGGAATTTAACTTTATGAATACTCGATTTTTGTTTTTCATCTGAATTTTATGTACCGAGCAGACGGTTGTCTGCTCTTTTTGTTATGCCGAGTCCGGTTTTGTAAGTGCCTAATGAAGTGCCTTACCGTATATCCGTTATATACTTTTCGGGTAAAATATCAGAAAATATTCGGAGGTAAAAAATGGAAGAACGAATTTTAACAGCAGATATTATTGAAAATTTTAGGAAAAATTTAGAGCTGCAAGAGAAAAGCACGTCAACAATTGAAAAATACATCCGCGATGTGAAAGCGTTTTCGGTATACGCCGAAAACGCAGCAATAACAAAAGAAAAAGTGATAGCGTATAAAAAATATTTGGGGAATAATTACGCCGTGCGGAGCGTTAATTCAATGCTTGCAAGCATCAACAGTTTATTTTCATTTTTAGGTTGGCACGATTTAAGGGTGAAATCCTTAAAACTGCAACAACAGGTATTCTGCCCAGAAGAAAAAGAGTTGACAAAAGCAGAATACGCACGGCTTTGCAAAACGGCGGAGCGTAAGCACAATGAAAGGCTTAATCTTATTTTACAGACTATATGCGGAACGGGTATTCGTGTCAGCGAACTGCAGTTTATTACTGTCGAGGCGGTAAAGAACGGTGAGGCGATTGTAAACTGCAAAGCAAAAACACGGGCGGTATTTATCGTAAAAGAGCTGAAACAAAAATTGCTCCGCTACGCAGCAGAGCAAAATATAAAAAGCGGTATGATTTTTGTAACTCGCACGGGCAAGCCGATAAGCCGCACAAACATCTGGCGGGAAATGAAAGACTTATGCGAGGAAGCAAATGTTAACCCGAAAAAAGTATTTCCGCATAACCTGCGCCACCTGTTCGCTCGTGTGTTTTACGGGATTGAGAAGGACATCGCAAAACTTGCTGACATTCTCGGTCACAGCAGTATAAACACGACTCGGATCTATATCATCTCCACCGGCACCGAACACCGCAAAAGAATGGAAAATATGCGGCTGATACTATGAAAAAAGCCACCGAAATCGGCGGCGAATAACATAATCCACATTATGTTGTATTAAATTCCATAACCGATACAATAAAGTTAATTATACATTTTAAATTGTATCATAACAAAGGCAGATTGTAAAGCACTTTGCTTGCGAAAAGCATGAAAAACTGAAATTTGTCGAAAATTGAACATGACAATAAAGCCCTTTCTGCTTATCTTTTTCGGCAAATTTGAAAAGGCTTGATTTTCTATGTTCTTTTTTAGTCTGTCAATTATGTGGCAGGCTTTTTTATTGCTCTATGTACAACATAATGTGGATTATGTTGTATGCATGGAGAATTTCTATGTCTAAAATAGCAGAAGTAATAAAATACGAGGGTGACAACAGCACATTCATTTGGAAGCACCCGCTTGAAGATTTTAACTCACTTACTCAACTCATTGTTCATGAGTCGCAGGAAGCAATATTTATGATGAACGGACAGGCACTTGACTTGTTCGGCCCGGGCAGATACACGCTTGAAACACAAAATATTCCGCTTATCGGAAAAGCTCTTAATATTCCCACAGGCGGTAAAACTCCGTTTCATTGTGAGGTTTATTTCATTAACAAAACCGAACAGATGGCAATTAAATGGGGAACTGACTCAAAAGTTCAATATGTTGAGCCGACATACGGCTTCCCGATTTCAATCGGTGCAAGCGGCGAAATGAGCTTGCGTGTAGAGGATAGCAGAAAGCTATTGTTAAAGCTTGTCGGTACAGAAACATATTTAGGTCGTGAAAAGCTTGTGCAGTTCTTCAGAGCTTTCCTTATGACGAGAGTTAAAACCTACATTGCACAGGTTATGAAAACTAATGCGATAAACATTTTTGAAATTGACGAAAATCTTACCGCATTTTCAGAGAACATCCGCAATCTCCTCGTCCCCGATTTTGCAGATTACGGTATAAGCCTTGAAAGATTTTTCGTAACAACGATTGTAAAGCCCGACGGCGACAGACAATATGAAAAATTCAAAGAACTTCACTTCAGACAATATGCAGATATTGCCGAGGCAAAACTTCGTCAGCAGACAGAAATCATCAATGCCGAAACCGAAGCGCAAAAGGTTGTAATCGACTCAAAAGCGCAGGCTACAAAGCGTGCACAAGAGGGCTATACATATCAACAGGAAAGAGGCTTTGAGGTTGCTGAAAAGGTAGCCGAAAACGAGGCTGTCGGACAGTTTACCAATATGGGCGTAGGACTCGGCACAATGGCAGGCGTTGGCGGTGCGGTAGGCTCGGTTGTCGGAAATGCCGTAAACGGAGCAATGAATACCGTAGCGGAGCAGCCTGCACAATCGCAACCGACTGATGATATGGCTGTTTTCAAGGCTAAGGTTGAAAAACTTAATATTATGAAAAATTCAGGAATGATTTCCGACGAAGAATTTGAAAATCTTAAAAATCAGTTGCTTTCGGCAATTCTTTAATGGGGTAAAAATTATGAAAAAGAATTTTAAGTTTTATGCGGTTACGTGGGCATTGTTATTTGCTGTTTACAATGTTTTGGCTTTTGCCGTCGGATTTAAGAACACAGCAAACTTTTGGGCGGCATATATTGCAAGTGCAATTGCTATGTTGCTTCAACTCATTTGTGCAAAAATATCTTTCAAACCCGGAAAACTTGACCGTTTGTTTTTGAATATTCCCGTAATCAAGATTACCTTTACAGGTATGATTATTTCAATGGTAATCGGCGTTGTTTGTATGGTTATACCGAGCGTTTCCGTTGTTGCTATTATCGTTATCGAGTATTTGATTTTAGCGTTTATGGGCATTTCCGTTCTCAAAGCAAATGCGACGGCGGAGATTGTCAATGATGTCGGCGAAAAGGTTAAAGAGAAAACGCAGTTTATTAAGCTTGCGACAGTTGACGCTCAAAATCTTATGGATTCCGCAAAAAGCGAAAGCGTTAAATCCGCTTGCAAAAAGGTATATGAAGCGCTGCGTTATTCCGACCCGATGTCAAGCGAGGCATTGGCTCGTGAAGAAGCGGAAATTGCGGATAAAATGGCAGAGCTGTCATCTGCCGTCACTTCGGACAATGACGATTCGGCAGAAAGCATTTCAAATGAAATCACGGCGCTTGTAAAGGCAAAAAATAATAAGTGTAAAATGTTGAAATAAAGGAGTGGTGTTATAACGGCTATGAGACAAAGAAGCGGCTGTAATATTGGGATTAAAACAAGATACGGTTGCAAAATTGTGCGGAGAGCGGAAAATAAAAGATGAAGAACAGGACTCAGAAAGCAGCCTTTGAAATATATCTGAAAGAACAATTTAAGAGATGTTGAAATTAAAGAAAAGCAAATGATTTTGGAGGAGTAATTTTATGAAACAATTAACTTGCGAAATGTGCGGAAGTACGAAACTTATTAAACAGGACGGTGTGTTTGTTTGTCAATCTTGCGGTTGTCAATATTCCGTTGAAGAAGCAAGGAAAATGATGATTGAGGGAACGGTTGATATTCAAGGCACAGTTAAGGTAGATGTTTCAGATAAAGTTAAGAATCTATATGTAATGGCGAGACGTGCAAAAGATGATGCTAATGCTGAATTGGCGTCAAAATATTATGAAATGATTACGTTTGAAAATCCAAATGACTGGGAAGCATTATTTTATTTCAATTACTATAAAGCCAGACAAACCAATTTGCAAAACATGGGAAATGCAGTGATTCGCCTTGCTAATTCATTATTTAGTGTATTCGATTTGATTGATAAGAGCAACAAATCATCAGACGAAAAATGGAATTTTGCAAAAGAAATAATTACGGAAATTGATAGTCTTTGTGAGGATTATATTTATTGGGCAAAGTCTCACTATAGAAAATTTTCAGAAGTAAATGGTTCTATTGATGACATCGAGGAGCGAGCATTTGCTATTGCGCAACTCCAAAAGACTATGGCAATTCTTCTGGAAAAATATTTTGCTGAAAACTCGAAACAAGTAGTAATCGCCTATTTAAAATCATATATTGAAAATTATTTATTACTTGACACTATAGGCAGAGCATACACCAATATAATATTAAGATGCTATTCAAACGATTTGGTAAAAGCAGAAGAAAAAATAAAGACTTTAGATCCCAATTACACCCCTTTAGTTGATAATTTATCTGAGAAAGCAAAGGCAAAGGATGGTGATAAAAACTTCTATCCCGTTATGATTGGCAGTACATTGTGGGCAGCTCTTGCAGGAATTATTGTAGCGGGACTTGCATCAAGTGGCGACGCTTTTTATGATTTAGAAAATTTTTTAATTTGGTTGGTTTTGGTAGTGTTGTTCATAATACCGTGTGCTTTATTGATTAAAACAATAAAAAAAAGTGTGAAAGGCAAGAAAAAATAGTTGTGAGAGTGTAAACATAAACATATTTATGTTATCTGTTCTTATTGGAAAGCTTACATATAAGACAAAGTCAAACAACAAATAATTTATTAAAATCAAAGGAGAAAGCAATATGCCTACAGAAACAGAGGACTCAAAAAACAATCAGTATATTTTCAAGTATAATAATGAAGCGTTCAGCCAAACAATAACATATATGAAAAATGTAGTAGAAGAAATTCAAAAGCACCCAAAGTCGAAGAGCAGTTTGCCAATTCAAGAATTCTCCAGTAAAAGTGTGACTGAGCAGAGGTTTAGTGAATTCGTTCGGCTTGCCAAAGATGCCGGATACACGATATATAAGGTTATGGAGCTGTAAAGCATATACCTAAAATGCCGTTGATAAAGAACTTTCTTTATCAATTTTCGCAAAGGCAGCAAAACGCACCTCACAAAAGTGGGGTGCGTTTTTTTGCCTTTGCTTCGGCGGATATTTGTTTTACTTGTCGGTATTTGGTTGTTTATTGTGTTTTTTACCTGCTTTCGGCTATTCTTACCTGTTTGGGATTGGGATTGATTTTGGGTTTTGGATTGGGTTTGGATTTGCTTATACTTATTTATATTTGTTTATGTTTATTCTTCGATATTTAAAAGCTGGCGCAGCATATTCTTTGTCATAAGATTATCGGCAAACGCCAGGGTTTCACGAAGCCGCTTTTGCGGACTCTCGTCCCAATCACATTCGGGAGCGGAAGAAACACCCATTTTTCTGAGCGCGTCGCAGTAAGACTTTGCCGCAAGACGAAATTCGCGGTAATTCTTTTCGTCTCTGCCGTTCCACGCGGTATCGGCGACGGCGAACCACCTCGGGAAGCACATATAGCAAAGCCGTTCAAAATCCGTGATGTACTCCGTCCATATCGGCGTTTCCACTCCGACTATTGATTTTTTGCCTGTCTCCGTTAAGCCCTTTATGCTCTTCGGGTCAAACATATATACATCTTTAAGCGGATACATACCGTACGGATAATCGGCATAATACGGATTAAACTTTTCGATAATTACGGGGCAGCCCTCATTTGCGCGCTTTACCGAGACGCCCGTTTTATCAAGCCAATAAGCAAGCGTTATGTTTTTATCGAGGATACCGCCGTTTGCCGCTTCGTTCCAGCAAATGACACGTCTGCCCTTTTTTTCGAGATACTCTGCGGCTCTGTTTACAAGACTGCAGTGCAGCTCCTCTTCGTTTTTAAGCCCGAGCTCGCGTATTTTTGACTGACATTTGGGGCACTTTTTCCACTTATTCTTCGGGGCTTCATCGCCGCCGAGATGGAAGTACTTGCCGGGGAAAATATCGCAAAGCTCATCTAAAATGTCATAAATCAGCTTTAATGTCGCGGGATTTCCGGCGCAGAGCAAATCCTTGAATATACCCTGGCTTGTTTTTGCCTTAACCTGCTCTTTATTGCACGATAGCTCGGGATACGCCTGAAGTATGGCGCTTGCGTGGCCGGGAATATCTATTTCGGGAATAACCTCAATATATCGCTCTTTACAGTATTCGGCTATTTCTTTCAGCTGTGCCCGAGTATAAAAATGACTGTAAACGCTGTCGTCGTTTTCTTTTTTACCGAAATGTGAGCCCTCGCGGCTGCCGCCTACCAAAGAAAGCTCCGGGTGCTTTTTTATTTCGGCTCTGAAGCCCTGATCGTCGGAAAGATGAAAATGAAAATAATTGAATTTGAGCATTGCCGCCGCATCGATTATCTTTTTTATTTCCTCCACGGTAAAGAAATGACGGCAGACGTCCACCATAAAGCCGCGATAAGAAAATACGGGCTTATCCCTTATTTCACATTCGGGGAGCATATTCCCGTCCTCTCGCAGAATTTGCTTATACGTAATATCGGCATAGTGTAAGGCGCGCTCACTGCCGCCCTTTAAGAAAACGCCGTCACGGTTTATATTAAGCGAGTATTCCTCTTTTCCCATATCGGCGTCAACGCTCTCGGTTACGCTGCCATGCGGGACATATTTGCCGGAAAACGTTATTTTTTGCGGTTTCGGAATTATATTCATAAAATTCACCCGTTTCTCATTGAGTTTTGTTTTCAAAATAAGAATAGCTATAATATAACACACAAATTATAAAATTCAAATATTTTCGTTTTACGAAACAACATATTTTATAAACACATCTTAATTTATTGTATATTATACCGATACAACGATTTAATTAATATAAAATTATGTAAATTTTAACATAAAAAAGGTCGAAAATTCTATTGACGTTGAAATCAAGCAAGACTATAATTAAATTGTTAAAGATTTAACCGATACGGTGCTTTGGATAAAAAATCCGTACCGAATTTTTAAAAGAGGGAGATCCTTTTTATGGAAAACAAGAATCAGCGCATCTGCATAATCGGCGGAGGCCCTGCCGGCACAAGCATGGCAATGTACCTTGAAAAAAATGGGTATGATAACTATGTAATCTATGAAAAGTCCGACCGAGTCGGAGGTAAGGCTTTTTCCCCGAAAATGAAGGTTAAAAATGCCCAGGGCAAATGGGAGGACCGCACCATAGAGATGGGCGCGGTAATGGGCTGTGACACTTACTTTGCAGTTCATGAGTGTGAGGAATTCGGCGGTACAACACACGTCGGAGGCCCCCCTATGGGACGCAAATTTATGAAAGTGGACGGCACTCCTCAGAAAATGTCGCCCATAGCTATGCTCAAGAAGCTATCCAAGATGAAAAAGCTGTCAAAGCTTCTTGAGACAAAATACAAGGGCTATGATGTAAACGGTCACCGCGGAGTTTCGGAGGGACGCTATGAAGGTCCCTGCCCCTCTCCCGAAATGAAACTCGCTCATATTGAGGGCGTTAACCCCAACCTTAAAGACCTTTCAATGCCGTTCTCCGAATTTTTAAAGCTCAACCATTGCGAGGACGCCACCACGGTTTGGAAGGGTCCGTTCACTTCTTTCGGCTATGGTTATTTTGATGAAATCCCCGCCGCTTATGTCTTAAAATATCTTGACGCATTTACTGTTAAGCAATTCCTTTCGACAGGTAAACTGTGGACTTGGTACGACGGCACACAGAGCATTTGGGAGGGCGTTAACAATCACCTTAAGCATCCGGCGCTCTTAAATTCGGAAGTTACAAACATCAAGAGAGAAAACGATAAGGTATTTGTAACGGTAAACGGTAAGACCGAAGAATTTGACAAGCTCATAATCTGCACTCCGCTTGAGCTGTTCCTCGGCTACGGCGATCCGCGTGAAGAAGAAAAGGATCTCTTCTCTAAAATCGTACATAAGGAATACTTTACAATGGCCGTTCGCCCCGAAGAAGGCAACGCTCCCGAAATTTCATATTACTTCTTTGAAAATATGACTAACGAGACCCGCGGTCATCTTATGGTATTCTATCACCGTTGGTCCGACGGCGTAACAGATCAGCCGCTTGTTACCTTTACTCTTCGTAACCACGAGGGTATGGAGGATGTTCCCTTTGACAAAGCCAAGGAAACAACTCTTAAAGATATGGAACTGTGCGGTCTTAAGGTTGACAAGATTGAGCGCATAGACGACTGGTATTATTTCCCGCACGTAGGCAGCAAGGATTATGCCGACGGTTGGTATGAAAAGGTTGAAGCTATGCAGGGCAAAGACAACACCTTCTATGCCGGTGAAGTTATGGCATTCGGCGATATGGAGGAAACCGTTGAGTACAGCCGCGACTTAGTAAGAAGATTCTTTAAATAGGAGACATAAAAGTATGCCCGATCAGAATAAAAAAATCATCAGCAAATATCAGGGTGACAAAAACCCTGATAAGCGCTATTTGAAGCTCGGCAGAAAAATCACCGACGTTGTGGCTCACAAGATAGGCGGAGTGACATCGGACGATCCCGAATATTGGGGTCTGCGCGAGGTACTTACTCCCGAAATGTGCGACGTTGCTAACAAAATGAAGCTTCGTAAGCACTACACGTTTGAGCAGTTACTCGCCATGAACAAAGAGTATGAGGCTATTGATCTGCAAAAGCTTCTTGACGAGATGTCGTATATAGGCATTCTCGAATACGACTACGGCGATAATTACGACCACAATCACGAGCTTAAAGACCGTCCGAGAATCAGACGTTACCGCGTACCCTTTTACGTACCCGGTTCGGCCGAGCTTTTCAACTCTTCCGTTGACAGAATAGCCAAAAATCCGGCTGTTGCCTCATTCTTTGAGAGAATGACGTTTACTCCGCTTGCAGGTATCACTCAGATGGTGCCTCCCGGAGGCGACGGCATAGGTATGCACGTCATTCCCGTTGAAAAAGCCATAGACGCCAAGAGCGAATCGGTGGATCTTGAGCATATTTCATACTGGCTTCAGAAATATGAGGGTCATATTTCTGCCGGTATTTGCTCCTGCCGCGCTTCACGCGCTGTTTTGGGCGACGGCTGCACAGACGATTTTGACGATTGGTGCATACAGCTCGGCGATATGGCGGATTACACCG
>ENA-OPXQ01001180-OPXQ01001180.1-human-gut-metagenome-genome-assembly--contig:-NODE-1180-length-15055-cov-4.128533_pt1 | contig 15055 bp, 10 predicted proteins | sample MGYA00241769_ERZ502042 | MGnify/ENA primary metagenome ERZ502042 (study PRJEB25962, sample SAMEA2041934) | human gut metagenome | biome: human gut; feature: human-associated habitat; material: faeces...
TTGAAGTTGAACGTCAGATTGTCCAAATGCGGCCCGCGCAGCGTCGAGCAGTTACGGCGTTTGGTAAAACGCCGTAACTAACGTGCTCCGTACTGCTCGTAGTAGGCGTCGATGGCGGTCTTGAGCTCGTCGTCGATGACAACCTTGCCGTCGATCTCGTGGTTGTAGAGGGTCTCGACGACCTCGGCCATGGAGACGATGCTCGCGACGGGGAAACCGTACTTGGCCTCGATCTCCTTCTGCGCGGTGGTCACACCGCCCTTGCCGACCTCCATGCGGTTGAGGGACACGATCAGGCCCTTGATCTCGACATCGGCAGCAGCCTTGACCTTGGGATAGGTCTCGTCGATGGACTTGCCGCTGGTGGTAACGTCCTCGACCATGACCACACGGTCGCCGTCCTTGGGCTCATAACCCAACAGGTTGCCCTTATCGGCACCGTGGTCCTTGGCCTCCTTGCGGTCGCAGCAGTACTTGACCTCCTTGCCGTACAGCTCGTGGTAGGCAATTGCGGTCACGACGGCCAGCGGAATACCCTTGTAGGCCGGTCCAAACAGCACATCAAAGTCGTCGCCAAAGTTATCGTGGATGGCCTGGGCGTAATACTCGCCCAGCTTCTTGAGCTGATAGCCCGTCACGTAAGCGCCGGCGTTCATAAAGAACGGGGACTGACGGCCGCTCTTGAGCGTAAAGCTGCCGAACTTAAGGACGTCGGACTCGACCATAAACTTGATGAACTCTTGCTTGTAAGCCTCCATGCGGGCTCCTCTCGTAATCGCGTACGTGCCTTCCAGTTTAGCGCAGGCGAAGCGTCGATGCGGGCGCGCTTTGGGGCCACGGCATTCTGTAAAGGCTTTGTCAGGGGGAATGGTTTTCCGAACAATGGGGTTGACATGTCAAACCCCCTCATCAAGAATACGGGCGGATTAAAAAGGGGTACGAGATACCCAAAGTGCGCTGCGCTCAGCCTTTAGGAGGTGTGCCATGGAAGGCAGTCCTAGTCGAAAAACCTGCATGTCGCCCTCGGCACGCCGCGAGGACTCCGCACACGCATAAACGCCACCGGCAGATCGCCAAAACCACCGCAAAGCGCGCTGCACCCTTTGTGGGCTCAAGAGCTTGACGTGAGCGACATCTAGGTTTTTTGAAGCAAATACGACACGTACGCTAACTCCCCTCAACAAGGAGGACCCTATGCTGATGCTCAAAACCGTCACGGTACTCGAAGCCATCTCCAAGCGCCGCCGCACGGCGCGCCCTGCCGCTCGCACCGGCCTGTCCAAGAACACCATATTCGCCGCCACCCATAGCGCCGAGGACGCTCTCGTACTGCTTGACGCCACGGCAAACGGCCTCACCGCCGAGCAGGCAACCGAGCGCCTGGATGCCGCCGGCCCCAACACCATCGAAGCGCCGACCAAGACGCTCGCCCGCCGCATCGCCGACGCGTTCATCGATCCCTTCGCCGGCATCCTCGCCGCGCTCGCGCTGGTCTCACTCTACATCGACGTGCTCGCCGTGCCCGAGCCGCAGCGCGACCCCTCCACGGTCATCGTCATCAGCATCATGCTGCTGGTATCGGGCGGCATGAAGTTTATCCAGGAAGCCCGCAGCGGCAATGCGGCAGAGGCCCTCAAGGACCTGGTCTCCAACACTTGCACCGCCCTGCGCGACGACGAGCGCATCGAGATCCTCTTCGACGAGCTCGTCCCCGGCGATGTGATCCGCCTCTCTGCCGGCGATATGGTGCCAGCAGATGCCCGCGTCATCACCGCGCGCGACCTGTTTGTCATCGAGTCCGCACTCACCGGCGAGAGCGAGGCAGTCGAGAAGACCGCTGCCGTCACCGTCGTCGAGGGTGCCGACGGCTCCGCGCCGCCACTCTCTGCCTGCAAGAACATCGTCTTTACCGGCACCTCCGTGCAAAACGGCACCGCCATGGCGCTTGTCGTTGCCACCGGCTCGGACACCTACCTGGGCGGCATCGCCAAGATACTCAACGGGCGCGGCGAAAAGAGCGCGTTTGACCGCGGCGTCTCGAGCGTCTCCATGTTGCTCGTACGCCTCATGCTCGTTATGGCGCCGGCCGTCTTTGCCATCAACGCCGCCACCAAGGGCAACGTCATCGACGCGCTGCTGTTCGCCACGAGCGTGGCCGTGGGCATCACGCCGCAGATGCTCCCCGTCATCGTGACCACGAGCCTGTCGCAGGGCGCCAAGGACCTCGCCCGTCGCCAGGTTATCGTCAAGGAGCTGCCGGCGATTCAAAACCTGGGCGCCATGGACGTCCTGTGCTGCGACAAGACCGGCACCCTCACCGAAGACCGCATCGTGCTCGAGCGCTACCTCAACACCGATGGCAACGAGGACGCGCGCGTACTGCGCCATGCGTTTTTGAACAGCTTCTTCCAGACCGGCCTCAAAAATCTTATCGACCTGGCCGTAATCGACCGTGCCGATGTGACACCCTCGACCGTCGCACCCGATTCCATGCTGGGCCAGAGCCTGCGCGACCGCTACACCAAGGTCGACGAGGTTCCCTTCGATTTCTCGCGCCGTCGCCTGAGCGTAGTTGTCTCCGACGCCCAAGGCAAAACCCAGATGGTTACCAAGGGAGCTGCCGAGGAAATGCTCGAGATCTGCTCCTTTGTCGAGGTCGATGGCATCGCCCGGCCGCTCGCCGAAGACAAGCTCGCCCAGATTCGCAAGCAGGTCGCCGATCTTAACGCCGAGGGCCTGCGCGTGATTGCCGTGGCACAGAAGACCGATCCGCGCTGCGTGGGCGAGTTTGGCATCGCCGACGAATGCGACATGGTGCTGATGGGCTTTTTGGCCTTCCTCGATCCGCCCAAAGCAAGTGCCGCGGGAGCCGTCGCCACGCTCGAAGCCAAGGGCGTGGCGGTCAAGGTCCTGACCGGCGACAACGACCGCGTCGCCGCCACCGTCTTCGAGCAGATTGGTATCGATGCGAGCAACGTCTTGCTCGGCTCCGAGATCGATGCACTCGATGACGCCGAGCTTGCCGAGCGCGCCGAGAACGCCGAGAAAGCGCGCGCCGTGTGCGACGAGGCCCTGGCCGAGCTGGAAACCGCGCGCCGGAACGCCCGCGCGCGCCTGGAGGCCGCCGGACAGGCGGACAGCGATACAAAAAACGCCCCCGCGGCAAGCGAGGGCGTGAAGCTGAGCAAAAACGAACAGAGCGGGAAGAAAGACTTCCGCGAGGACAAATATTACCGCCGACAGGTGGAGCAGTGGCAGAGCCTGAAACCCGGCAGCCGCGTGAAGGTGGGCACGGTGCAGGAGGGCAGCGCGCTGAACCAGGTGGGATTTGCGGCGGCGGACGTGTACTTTGACGCGAGCAAGCTGCAAAAGGAGCTGACGAACCACGGCGACCATTTGACGGCGGAGCTGGTGCAGAGAATACCGGAGCTGCTGAACGACCCGATTGCCATTACGCAGGCCATGACGCTGAAGAACACAGTGAACGTGTTTGGCGACCTGCAAACAGCAGACGGCACGCCGGTTCTGGTGGGTGTTATGGTGGCCAAAGACAGAAGCGGAAGGAATAGCGTGACCAAAATCCGCACGATCCACGCCCGCAGCGACTTTGCAAAGCTGATTACAGATGAAAGCATTTTGTATTTGAATGAAAACAAAAAGAAGACCAAAGAGTGGTTCCAAGTCCGCGGCAACCGCGTGCCTTTGGAGGGAACCAGTTTTGGTCTTATTCGCAGTATACAGCTTGGGGACGCGGATGTCAAGTACAGTGAGAAGATCAGCGGCGCGGTGACACAGGAAGAACTGGAAAAAGCGCAGGCGGAGTACCGCGAAGCGGAACGCGCCCTGAAGGACAGCTGGGCGAGGGAAAAAGCGTGGCGGCAGCAGGACGAGGCCGAACATGGGCGGTTTTTGGCCCGCCTGATGCAGCACAAGCGCGCCGGGGACGCGGTGCAGTGGAAACAGAGCCAGGAATACCTGGAATACAAGGCGGCGGAAAACCGGTTTAAGGCCGAGCAGGACGCGCTGCTGGAACAGCGCGACCTGGCACAGGAAGTGATCAAACAGGCCCGCGAGCAGGAGCAGGACAAGGCATGGCAGAAAAAGCAGGCCCAGCAGGCCGAGTACGACGCCGAGGTGCGGGAAAGCGGCATGAGCCGGGAGGATTACCACCGGGAACAGGCAGCGGACACCTACGGCACCACAAAGTGGTTTGAGAGCGCCGGGTACATTTTGCCGGACGGGCGAATGCTGGATTTCAGCGGAGGGAGCGACAAGAGCGTACGCGACCTTGACCACCGCGACATCCAAAGCGTTTACGGCCCGGCGGAGCTTGCGCGCGGGGCAGAACAGACGGATTACCTGAATGCCTTTATTGCCGAAGGCAATGTGCGGGTGATGGCGGAAAGCCCCGGCGTGGACGTGAGCGCCGAAACCGAGGTGAGCGACGCGCAGAAGGCGGCCATTGCCGAGATGGCCGACACGCTGGGCGCGGCAAAGCATGGGTTTAACCTGGACATCAGCCGCAAAGACGGCAGCACTGCCGCGACGCGCTGGTACGAAGGCCGGGTGCGCGGCAGCGAAGTGGTGCGCGACCTGGAAACATATTACCGCACAGGCAGCCTGCCGGAGCAAAGCGAACTGAACCGGTTCCGGTACAGCAAGAAGGTAGACGCCGAGAAACACCCGCAGAGAAGGAAAACGGGCGAAGAACAGGTGAGCTTTGAAACCCTGCGGGAACTGCCGGATATGGAGATCACCGAGGTGGAGGAAAACGACCTGGCCGACAAGCCCGTAAAGGAAATTTTGGATGCGGGCCTGGCGAGCACGCAGCGCATACCGGGCAAAAACAGCGGGAGCGTGGTAAACCGATACACGGGAGATACCATTGTTGTGACGAGGGCTGGGCTGCGGCACGGGCTTTTGAACGCGGCCCAGATACAAAAAAATGCCCCGTATGTGGGGCAGATCGGGCCGATTTTGGAGAACGCCGTAAAGGTGAACGAGCTGGAAGCGCGCGGCAAGGAGGTGCGAAGTGATTTGTACCTTGGGGCGGCACGCATGAGCGACGGCAGCCTGATGGGGGTCCGCTTTGTTGTAAATATGTACGAGGACGGCCAGAAGGTGCTGGATGCCGACAGCATGGAACCCTTGCGGGGAAGCCTGTACGCCCATACAGGCAGACAAATTAAAAATGGAACCGAATCCCTCAAGGGGCGAGAGGTCAGCACGAATGCCGTTGCTCTGTACGGTTCCAACATCAGTATAGAAGATTTTTTGGGCAGCGTCAAGGAGGAACTGGGCGAAAATTTATCTGCGAATGTAAAATATGCCTTTGGCATGGACACGGAAACAACGGCTGGCTTTGGCGAAGGACTGCGGTACAGCGCCCCGACGGAGGCGGACTATGACGACCTGCGGGCGCAGAACCGGGAGCTGGCGCAGAAAAACCTGTACATGGAACAGCAGATGGAGGTGCTGCGGCAGGAGTTTAAGGCATCGGGCGGGCACAGCGTAAGCCGGGCGAGCGCGCGGGGCATTGCCCAGCGCATTTTGAAGCTGACGGGCAGCAAGTACGGCGTGGACAGGCTGAGCGGCGATTTGTGGCGGGTGTTTAACGTGGAAGGCAACGGCGAGCCGACGCTGAACGCCGACGCGATGGACGCCCTGACCGACGTGATGCGCGGGGTGCTGAACGAGAGCGAGCAGAAAAACACCGAGCTGCGGGAATACTATAAACCGCTGCGCGAAACCCTGCGCGGCACGACGCTGGAGGTGCGCCGGGACAGCGCGGAGTTTGCCGAGCTGATGAACGCCTACGGCGACGGCAAAAACGGGCGGCAGTGGGGCAACGTGCGCAAGGCGCTGTTTGGCCGGCTGAACGTGCGGCTGACCGACGGGGCCGGAAACTGGGACACGATGCAGGCCGAGCTGGCCGAGAGCTGGCCGGGAACCTTTGACGCGGAGAACACCGACATTACCGCCTTTACCGACGCGGTGCTGGGGGTGTATGAGGCAAGCGTGCCGGTGGTGGAGAACCCGTATGGCATGGACATGGAAACACTGGCGCTTGACCTGGCCAACGAGGCGGTGGAGGGATACCTGAACAGCCCGACACGCCGCACCATGGCAGACCGCGCGGCGCAGGACGCGCAGAAGGCCGCGCGCGCCGAGTACCGCAAGGGGCGGCGGGACGCGCAGGCCGAGATGAAGGCCCTGTACGACCAGGCATACGCCAACCGGAAAGAGCGGTTTGACGCCATGCTGGAGGTTTACAAGCAGAAGGCACAGAACGCCAAGGACGACGCCGTGATGCGGGAGCGGATGCAAAAGCTGAAATGGGTGCAGACGCGGGACAAAAAGCTGGTGCGCCAGCAGGCGGAGTTTGCCACGCGGATGCAACGGCGCAACGACGGGCTTTTGTACCGCAAAAGCCGGGACAGTGCCCAGAAGCAGGTGCGCACCCTGGCGGCCTGGCTGCGGGAGCCGACGGACACCAAACATGTGCCCAAGAAGATGCGCACCGCCGTGCTGAACGTGCTGAACCTGTTTGACTGGAACACCAGCAACGCGGGCACGGCGACGGCGCAGCGGTGGCAGGAAACCATGAAGGACATTGCCCTGATGGCCAAGGACGCCGAGGCGCTGGAACACATGGGCGCAGGCGCGGGCGACTATGCCGATTTTGACCCCAGCCTGCCGGGATACATTGACACGCTGTTGCAGCAGACCGGCGGAAAGACGGGGATTGGGCAGTTCAGCGGCGAGCAGATGCGGCAGCTGGATGTGATTTTGAAAAGCATGACCAAGAGCATCACGCAGGCCAACAAGCTGCTGGCCGAGGGCAGCAGGGAAACCATTGCCGCCGCGGGCGACGCGAGTGTGGCCGAGATGGCCGCGCGGGAAAAGCAACAGGTAAAGAACAAAAACAACCTGTTGGGCAAGGCGGTGAAGGCCGCCGCCGACACCACGGCGGGCGACGCCCTGGGGCAGCTGCTTGGCGTGGATATGATGGACGCAGGGCGGTATTTTGCCGCCCTGGGCGACACGGCAGAGCAGATGTACCGGCCCGTACGCGAAGGGTTTGACAAGCGGGCGTGGAAGCTGCGCGAAACGGTGGAGTGGACGCAGGCCCTGCTGAAAGACAAAACGGACGTGGACAAGTGGACGGGGCGCAAGGCCGAAAAGCGCAAATTTACCGTGACCGACGCGGCCAGCATGGCGGACACCGTGCTGGAGCTGACACCGGGGCAGGCCATGGAGCTGTACTGCCTGAGCCAGCGCGCGGCGGCAAAGGAGCATTTGATGATCGGCGGCATCCAGCTGAAGGACGCCAAGGGCAAGCCGGGGCGGCGGGTGAAGCTGACGCCGGGGCAGCTGGCGGAGATTACCGGCAGCCTGACGACCGAGCAGGTGCAGACGGCACGCGCCATGCAGGAATACCTGAGCACGACCGCGGCGGCGTGGGGCAACGAGGTGAGCAACACGCTGTACGGGTACGACAAATTTACCGAAACGCACTACTGGCCGATGAGCAGCAGCAACGACTTTACCGCCACAACGGCAGCCAGCAGCAGGCAGGCCGGGCTGAACGGCATTAAAAACGCCGGCATGACCAAGGCGCTGGTGAAGGGCGCCAACAACCCGCTGGTGGTGGGCGACGCCTTTGACACGTTTTTTGGGCACACGACGGAGATGGCGACCTATTACGGGTGGTGCATCCCGTTAAGCGACATGATGAAGTGGTACAACTGGCGCGCACCGGAAAGCGCCGTGAGTGTGAAGGAGGGCATTGACAACCTGCTGGGGCGCAAGGGCAAGGACTATTTTGAAACGCTGATGCGGGACATTAACGGCCAGGGCCGCGCCGAAACCGCCAGCGGCGGCGAGCGCCTGATGAACACCGTGACGCGCAACTGGAAGGTTGCCAAGGTGGGCGCGAACCTGCGCGTGGCGGTGCAGCAGCCGACGGCGTACTTCCGCGCGGGGGCGGAGATCGCGCCCAAATACCTGCGGGGCGCTTTGGGGCGCGGCGCGGCCAACCTGGGCAAAGGGCTGGCGGCCAGGGCCAAGGGCCAGACCTTTGAGGGCGGCATGGCGAAAGCCGAAAAATACTGCGCCATTGCCTGGTGGAAAAGCCAGGGATATTTTGAAACCAACCTGGGCAAGGACGTGCGCGCCATGGCGCTGGACGAGGAAACGGCGCTTGAGCGGGTGCGGAGCGCCAGCACCGCGATGGCGGAGTGGGGCGACAAAACCACCTGGGGCGCTTTGTGGAACGCCTGCGAGCTGGAAACGCTGGACAAGCACCCGGAGCTTGAATATGACAGCGAAGAATTTAACCGGCAGTGCGCCGCGCGGCTGAGCGAGATTGTGGACAAGACGCAGGTGGTGGACAGCGTGCTGCACCGCAGCCAGATCATGCGGAGCACAGATGTGTGGACGAAGGTGCTGACAAACTTTATGGCGGAACCCATTAAAAGCTATGCCATGGTGGCCCAGGCGGCGGTGAACCTGGCGCAGAACCCGAAGGACAAGGCCGCGCGGGCAAGGTTTGCCCGTGTGGGCGTTACCTATGTGGCAACGGCGATGGCGACCGCCGCGGCTGCGGCCCGCCGTGGACACCCTGCGGCACCCGCGCGGCGACGACGAGGACGACGACGAACGGCTGACGGCGGCGAGCCTGGCCAAGGTATATGCCCAGAACGTGCTGGAAAACTTTGCGGACGGGGTGAATTTGCCGGGGAACCTGCCGCTTTTGCAGGATGTGATCGGGTTTATCACCGAGCGCGCGGACGGGAACGCGACCTATACCATAAAGCGCAACGACGTGGAGTGGATCGGCGACGTGATGGACGCGGTGAGTGTGTGGAACAAGTACCTGACGGGCAAAACAACGAGCCTGTACCAGGTGCTGTACCGCACGGCCAACGCGGTGAGCAATGTTACCGGCGTGGCGGTGAGCGCAGCCCTGCGCGACGTGAAGGGCGTATACGACACGCTGACCGGCCTTGCCGGCGCCGACGACCCGCTGGGGATGGACAAGGACCTGAACCGCATTGCCCTGGCGCTGGACGGCGGCGACGCTGACAAGGCGAGCCGGCTGTTTGCCGGGCAGGTGGATGCCAAGGTAAAGAGCGGCACCGACCCCGCCGACGCCGTGACCGCCGCCCGCAGCACCGTGACGAAGCTGTACAGCAAGGCGTACCAGCAGGCGGACAGCGAGGAACGCGCCGAGATGCTGGACGCCCTGATGGGGCTGGAATACGGCGGGGAGCGGGTGTACGATTTGGACACCGTGACCGGCTGGGGCGTGACGGTGGGCAGCGCCGACATTACGGCGGCGCTGGACACGGCGGGGCTTCGGGCGCCGCGTCAGCCTCCGGCTCTGACGCCGACGCCTGGATACGGCGGACGCAGACGCGGTGCAGGAGATGATCGACGAGAGGGTACGGCAGCTGGAGCGGGCCGACGAGGAAGCGGCGGCGCAGGCAAGCCGGATGATGGAGGCCGGGACCCTGACCCGCGAGGAATATGACAGCGTGCTGGACAGCGCCAGGGACGCCAAGGAACTGCGCACAGCGATCCGCAGCGCCATAACAAAAGAGATGAAGCCGAGATACCAGGCGGCGGACACGGCCGGGCGGCAGGAGATCGCCGAGATGCTGTGCAGGCTGAAGGTGGACGGGCTGACGGTGTACGAGGCGGACGATTTTAAGAAATGGGAATGAAGCTCCTGAACCAATAACGCATAAAGATGCCCCCGGCGGGCCGTGTGAGAGCGGCAACCGGGGGCGTTTTGGATTTTACGGGACAAGTGGGGGCGCGCCCGGATACGGCGGCATGGCAAAATAAAGGCAGAAGCGGGCGCACCGGCGCAAAAGCCGGAAAAACAGCCCGGCAAGGAGGGCATGGTATGACCCAGGGAACGACCCCGACGCTGGTGTTTAAGCTGGACATAGAGCCGGGAACGCTGGTGAGCCTGTATTTGACGTTCCGGCAGGGATACGGGAGGGAAATGACCCGGCGGGAGGACAGCATTACCGCCGACAATGACGCCAAGACCCTGACGGTGACGCTGACACAGGAAGAAACCTTAAAATTTGGGGAGGGCGGCAACGTGGAAATACAGCTGCGGGCCGTGACAACGACCGGCGCGGCGCTGGCCAGCAACATTGTGGCGCTGCCGGTGGAGCGGATACTGCTGGGCGGGGTGATCACATGAAGCTGAGTTTGCTGAACAGCAGTGAAACCGTGCAGATGAGCATGAGCGGCGGCGAGGCGGTAAGCCTGAGTTTGAAAACCGGCGCCGTGCAGACCGGCGGAAGCCTGAGCATTGGCCACGGCCTGAAATGGGAGAGCGGCGCTTTGTGTGTGGACTGCGCCGACGCTGTGGAAACCGACAATACCCTGCCCGTGACCAGCGCCGCCGTGGCGGTGGAGGTGGGCAACATCGCGGTGCTTCTGGGCACCATTTGAGGAGGATAGAACATGCCAGACACGACACAGACCAACATTGCGACCGAGATCACCCGCATCCAGAACGACCGCAACACCATCCGCACCAAGCTGGTGGAGCTGGGCATGGCGGAAAGCACGGCCAACCTGGACGCGCTGGCCACCGCCATCAGCGGAATCACCAACCAGGGCGCAGTGAGCGCGACGGTGCAGGAGGGCGACACCTACACCATTCCAAAGGGCTACCACAACGGCAGCGGCACGGTGAGCGGCGTTTCCGGCGGCGGCAATTACAACCTGCAAAGCAAGAAGGTGACGCCGACCAAGAGCCAGCAGAGCGTGACGCCGGACAGCGGCTATTATGGCCTGTCCGATGTGACGGTGGCCGCCATCCCGTCCAACTATCAGGACGTGAGCAGCGTGACGGCGACGGCGGCGGATGTGCTGTCCGGCAAGATCGTGGTGGACAGCACCGGCAAGACCCTGACCGGCACGATGCCGAACAACGGCGCTGTGACCAAGACGCTGGACACCACGACCACCAGCTACACCATTGCCAAGGGCTACCACAGCGGCAGCGGCAAGGTGAGCATTACCAAAGAGAGCAAGAGCGTGACGCCCACCAAGAGTGCCCAGACCGTGACCCCGACCAGCGGCAAGGTGCTTTCCAGCGTGAGCGTGGCGGCCATTCCCGCGCTGTATGTGGACACGACGGAGAGCACGACCGATGCGGCGAGCGCAGCCAACATCCTGAGCGGCAAAAAAGCCTGGGTGAACGGCAGCCAGGTGACGGGCACCATGGCCAACAACGGGGCCACCAGCCTGACCATTGACGGCCTGACGACCCTGAGCGTGGCTGTGCCCGCGGGGTACACGAGCGGCGGTACCGTGAGCCTGACGGATGATATTTACGACGCGCTGGCGGCGATCTGATGCTGCTGAAAGGAGAAGCGGATGGCGGACACGAACATTAAAACGCAGATCAGCCGCTTAAGCGGGGCGAAAAGCGACCTTGCCACGGCGATCACCGCCAAGGGCGTAACGGTGCCGGATGACACAACGCTGGACGGGTACGCCGCGCTGGTGGAGCAGATCGACACGGGGGTGGATACCAGCGATGCTACGGCGACAGCGAGTGATATTGCTAAAGGCAAGACGGCATATGTACAGGGAGCCAAAGTCACTGGTACAGTTGATACCTACACCGATGGAGAAACGTGCTATTGGGCGTGCTTTGAGGTGACGTCCGACAACACAAGTTACATCTATTACTACTTAGACCCTGGCAAAAATGGCATGCTCATTAAAAACGGAGCCCGTGTAAGAGCTCAGGCTATGCTCTCTAATTTTGGCGACGCTACCGCTGCGGACGTGACTTCCGGCAAAACATTTACCAGCAAAGCCGGGCTGAAGCTCACCGGTACCAACACCAACGATGCTGATACCGGCGACGCTACGGCAACGGCAGCGGATATTGCTAAAGGCAAAACTGCCTATGTGCAGGGGGCCAAAGTTACCGGTACTGCGGAGCCTGCCGAAAGCAATAACAACGTTGAGGCATACGCCGTCACGACCATCAACCCCAGCGTGAGTTTTAAGCGCACTGACGGGGCAATCAAGATCTGGGGCTACGGCACCATGACCAGTTCCGGCGGCTGGGGCCAGCAGACTACGAGCCTGGTCGCGTTTGAGGGCGACAAGTACCACAAGGACGCTATATATGGCAGCCCAAGCAGTACCAGTTTGAGCCTAAGCATCAGCAACGGAAAACTGACTGGCCTGCCGAGTGGTTTGACGGCGATCAACGCGATTGTAACAAGAGGTATATGATATGGCAACACAAGCAGACGGATTGACCAGCAGTGTGCCGGACCCGCTGAGCGAGGTTTTGGGCTGCGGGCTGGACAGCGGCGACGACAGGCGGCAGGCACAGGCCTATGCCGTGCAGGCCGCCCAGAGTGCCGTGCAGGCAGACGCGGACGCCAAAAGCGCAGGGAACGCAGCGGTGCGCGCCGAAAGCTGGGCGGCGGGCGGAACAGGGACCCGAACCGGAGAGGATGCGGACAACGCCGAATACTATGCCGGGCAGGCCAAAACCAGCGCGACAGCCGCAGCGGCAGACAGGGCCGCCGCGGAAACAGCCAGCCAAACCGCCGTAAGCAAGGCGGAGGCGGCGGCAGCCAGCGCAGAAGCGGCAGCCAAAAGTGCCATTGAAGCAAAGCCGAGCGATGTGGCAACGCAAAGCACAAACGGCCTGATGAGCGCGGCGGACAAAACGAAGCTGGACGGCATTGCCGAAAACGCCAACAACTACACCCACCCCAGCTACACGGCAAGGGCCAGCGGGCTGTACAAGGTGACGGTGGACGGCACCGGCCATGTGAGCGCGGCGACGGCTGTGACCAAGAGCGACATTACGGCGCTGGGGATACCGATTGGAGAAGATCACGAAATAACCTTTTCAAACCTTGCAACAGGCATAACTGTACCGAACGGCATCGGAAAGGACAAGTGCTATTGCTATACAGTGGGAAAACTGGGATTTTTAAGTATAACATTTAAGACCGGAGATAGTACCAGCGGCACGGCTATTGCAGCACGCACAACACTTTTTTATGTGGAAGGGGTGCCAAAATCAATTCACACCAGATACGGGAGCCAGAATGACGACGATGGGGATTTCATCGCCATCAGAAGCAGTGACGGGGAACAATATATACTTGAAGCAACTCATATCTCAACCGGCGCACTAATGATAAAAGCAAAAGAAGCTATCCCTGCCGGATACAGGTACAAAATCAATGTGGTGTTTGTTGAAGTATAAAATGTCTGAACGACAACGGAGGTGTAACCCCAATGAGATTACAAAACGGCGATGTACTGCTGGCCTGGCCGCTGGCACAGCACGTCATCACGGCCGGCTGGACGTACACCAGCGGCGCGGCACACAATGCCATTGACCTGCGCACCCAGAGCGGCACCAGTTGCGTGCGGCCGGTGTATGCCGCCGAGGACGGCACGGTAGACCAGGCGCAGACCTGGGACGGCAAGACCTGCACGGGGATGCAGAGCTACGGCAACATGGTGCGGCTGCGCCATGCCGATTACAACGGGAAAAAGCTGCAAACGCGGTACGCGCACCTGCTGAAGCGTGTTGTGGAGCTGGGCGACGCGGTAACGGAGGGCCAGCTGATCGGGTACAGCGGCGCAAGCGGCAACTGCTACGGCGCGCACCTGCATTTTGAGGTGCTGTACAAGGGCAGGCGGGTGAACCCGCTGAACTGGCTGGACGCTGACTTTACGCCCGCCAGCGCGGCGGTGCGCAGGCACCTGGGCAGCTATACCAGCGTTGCCCGCCCGGCGGATGCCGAACCCGCCGCGAATGCCCTGCAAACGGTGCAGGCCAACGGCCTGACGAACGCTGAGGCCATGAGCGTGTACAGCCTGGCGCTGGCGCTGGGCCTGGTGGGGCTGGGCCTGTACAGCGCCGAGTACGCCGACGCGGCGCACACAAAGCAGAACCTGCGCATTGGCCCGGTGAGCGCCGGGGACGCCAAGGCGCTGATGGACAAGCTGACCGAGCTGGGGGCCGCGGACAAGGCCGCCAGTACGGCAGCATAAGAAGGAGGGAACAGGCATGACAAAGCTGTTTATCAGCCAGCCGATGCGCGGGCGCAGGATGGCCGACATTGTGCGGGAGCGCAAAACGCTGGTGGCCGACGCGGCGGTGGCGCTGCAGGAGGACGAGATCGCGGTGCTGGACACCCTGTTTGACGACACCGATGCCACGCCGCTGGCCCTGTTGGCGCGGGCGCTGGGGAAGCTGGCCGAAGCGGACGCGGTGATTTTTGCGCCCGGCTGGGAAACGGCGCGCGGGTGCCGCATGGAGCACCTGGCGGCGGAAGAATACGGGATCAGGATCGTGGAGGGGTAGAAAAAATGGAAGAGCAAAATATGTTTTTGTGGATCAAGGCGGCGGTGACGGCGCTGTGCGCGGCGTTTTCGGCGGCCTTTGGCTGGCTGGGGTGGCTGGTGCTGGCCTGGGCTGTGTGCATGGTGATCGACTGGATCAGTGGCAGCGCGGCTGCGGCGTCCAAAGGCGAGTGGTCAAGCGCTGTGGCGCGCGCAGGCATCTGGCACAAGGCCGGGATGGTGGTTGTAGTGATTGTAGCCGCCATGGCCGACGGCGTGCTGGGCGTGGCGGTGGAAAACCTGCCCGTATTGGGCATACAATACACCGTGCTGATTTTGCCGGTGGTGCTGGTATGGTACATTTTTACCGAACTCGGCTCCATCGCCGAGAACGCCGCAGCCATGGGCGCACCTGTGCCGGAGGGCCTTATAAAACTTTTGGCCGCAGGAAAACGCGCGGCGGAAAAGTGCGTGCCGGATACCGATACTGACGAAAAAAATTGTGAATAAAACGCGAAAGCGGCGGGCGGCCCTGTGTTTTGGGGCCGCCCGCCGCTTTTTTGCATGTGCGGAAAGATGGAAAACGGAGGAAATAGTGCCTTATCTGTACAGGTTTACATACAGGCTTACGAGGGCTTACACGGCTTTTTAGGTGGTGAAAATGTTGCAGGCAAAAATAGAAAGCGCC
>ENA-OPXQ01001192-OPXQ01001192.1-human-gut-metagenome-genome-assembly--contig:-NODE-1192-length-14985-cov-3.156263_pt1 | contig 14985 bp, 12 predicted proteins | sample MGYA00241769_ERZ502042 | MGnify/ENA primary metagenome ERZ502042 (study PRJEB25962, sample SAMEA2041934) | human gut metagenome | biome: human gut; feature: human-associated habitat; material: faeces...
GGCCGGATGTCCCCTTCGAGGTCGTGCGGCTTCCGCCGCTCTGGCGCTTGCGGGATGTGCTGCCGCTTTTCTGGGACTTCTGACGGCGGGGCGCTTCGTCCTCAGCCTTCTTCTGAGGCTCGATGGTCTCCGACGCGCCGCAGCGGGACAGAAAGTCCTCCGCCATCCGGTAATACTTCTCGAGGTCGCCGGTAGTCAGGGCCGTTCCCTCATAGCCCGCTTCCAGCTCCTCCACGGCCTCGTTGAACCGGATCGCCGCCTGTGCGGCTGCGGTCCTGTCGGAGGCGTGGGCGGCCTCGTTGCGGGCCATCCGCACCGCGTTGCAGGCGCGGCGGGCCGCTGCCGGGTGGGGCGTATTGCCCAGCAGGTCCAGAGGCCGGGCGGCGTCCTTTTCCGGGTCCAGCAGGATGCGCATACAGAGGGTGGTATCCAGCTGCTGCCAGCCGGTGCGGCCATTCAGCTCCGGCAGACGCCCGTAGTAGTCGGGGCTCTCCTTCTGGCGCTGGGCCAGATGCTTCAGCAGGGCGTCCACGCTGTGAGCGCCGGGCTTTTCCTCCCAGTGCCAGCGCAGCAGCTTCCGGCTGATGTCGTCGCAGGCCGCTTTTATCTCGAACGCGGCCTGCAAAGCTTCGTCAGGCATAATCATCTCTCCTTGTTAAACCTCTCCGTCACGCCTACGGCGTGCCACTGCCCGGGTTGCGAAGCAGACTGAGAGGTTGTTCCTTAAATTAAAAGCGGAGGAAGCCTCTGCCTCCTCCGCCGTACATCCTATTTTACATCATGAACTGAGAATACACGAAGCCGCACAGGGCGATGCCCGCACACACGATGGCGGTGATGGGCGGCACCCAGCGGATGAGCGTCTCAGCGATGCTGTCGCGGGGGTCTTCCTCTTCGCAGTCGTCCTCCTCGTCCAGCGGCTTTGCCTGCAGGCGGGACGGCGCGGCGGCGGGAGTCGAGGGTACCACACGGGTGCCGTACTTCTCCACCTCTTCGTCCGGCGCAAAGGACTTGGCCGGGCGCACCGGCTCCGGCTGGCGGGGCAGGACGCGGGTCGCCTCCTGCTCCGGGGCGCGGGACACCACGCGGGTCGCGTCCATCTCAGCGGCAGGCGCATAGCCGGGCGCAGACTCCGCCGCCCGGGGCGGGATGATACGGGTGGCTTCCTCCTGCGCTGCACCCACGATACGGGTAGGCTCCTCAGCAGGCGCAGCCGGGCGTACCGGCTGGGCTGCAGGCTGCGGCTCGGGCTGGCGCACCGGGGCTTCCGGCTGCAGCAGGGTGTTCAGCGCGTTCTGCAAAAGGATGCGGTCACTGCCGCACTCGGAGCAGTAGACGGTGTCCTCTTCCTTCGGGTGGAAGGCACCGCAGGCGCAGTACCAGCCGTTCTCGAAGACCTGGGGCATGAACTTCATGCCGGTGCGGTTCATCCGGGCTTCAAGGGCCTTCTGCATCTCGACGCTCAGGCGGCGGGGGGCCGGCAGGCGCACCCGCTTGATGCTCTCGAGGTGGACGACCTTCCTGCCGCTGTAGACATTGCGCAGGGTAACGTCCACGCTGGTGATGGCCTTCTGGGTGACAAAGACGGCATCGTCCATGCCGAAGCTCTCGCCGGGCTTTGCGGTAAGGTCACGGTACTCGAACTCGTCCTCACAGAGGATGACGCCGTCCACGCCCTTGCACTTGAAGTGGATCTCCAGTGCCGTCAGGGTCACGCGGGAAATGTTCTTAAAGGTCAGACAGACCGCGTGTTCGCCGCTGACTTCGCCCTTGAGCAGCTCCACGCAGACGAACTGCACCGGGCTGCCCGGGGTGTAATAGTTGGCCCGTGTCCGCGCGACCGGTTCAAAATTTTCCTCCACAACACTCTCCCCTTTCTCTTGGTTTACTGGTTGGCTTCGCCTTCATCCGGCATTTCGGGGGCCGGGGCTTCCTGCGGGGCGGCATCCACTGCCTCAGCAGGTTCGGCAGGCTCCGCAGCCTCTGCGGTCTCGGCCTGTTCCACAGGCTGGACAGCGGGCTGATCCTCGGCGGGCTTTGCGTCGGGGTCCTCACGCGGGGGCAGGATCTCGCCTGCCATCACGGCGTTGAACTCCTTCTCGTTCAGCTTCTCGCGCTCCATCAGGGCCTGTGCCAGCGCATGGTCTTTCGGATATCCGTCGGCTATACTTTTGATACGGGGCAGTTCCACACCAAAGTTCAGTTTGTATGCCAAACCTTTCTCACGCATACTTTGGGACACAACCCCGTTCATTGAGAGACGGAGCTGTGTCTTTATATCTTTCAGCCGCTGATGCAGCTGCTCTTTAGTATCTATCATAGTTCATCATTTATTGACAGAAGGCAATGTAGAATAGTCTTTGCTATAACGCAACATCTGTTCCGCATAACCTTCATCATAAGTCACTGTCACATCTGTTATAGTACCGTCGGCATCCGTCACCGCTTCATACTTGGGATTGACGAACCCCTTATACGGCGCAAGATTCAGCTTCTTGTAGCGTTCCAGCACTTCGGCATGCAAAGCGGGATCGACTTTCACGGCATAGGCTTCCACCAAATCATGGGCGCCGGCATAGTCACCGGTAGACTTGATACGCTGTATCTCGGCAAGCAACCGGCCAAACAAGTCACGCACTTTCTCATAATCGTTTATCACGACGTACGTCTTCCCATCCTTCTTTACCAATTCCACAACCTTTTCTGCCGCACCTTTCTCGTACACCCAGCGGGCTATGAGCTGACGGTTGCGCATATGGGCTTCTTCTACATTGTTACCCGGCTCGATACGTACAAGCTGTGTCATCAAACCATTCATCAGATAGGTGTAGTATTGAGCCTTATAAGCATCCGCACTTGGAGTAAGCCCCAGTTCCACCAGCTTCGGGTCGGCCACGTAGTAGAGTCCGAACAAGTCGGCGCGCGCCTCTTCGATAGTAGAACCATATGCCTTCAACGCATCCGGGTCCACACCCGGGAGCAATTTACCGGAACCATGTCCCAAACATTCATGCAGGTCAGTATGCAGTTCATCTGTCACATCTGCGTACTTATCAATCAGTTGAAGCTCTGCATCACTGTACACAAACTCCTCATTGAACCCGTTGCCATGAGCTGCCTTGTTATAAGCATCTGTAATGTTACCGATTGTAACGGATTTCGAACCATGATGGCTACGTATCCAGTTGGCATTGGGCAGGTTGATGCCGATAGCAGTTGCAGGATACAAGTCACCGGCCAGAATAGCCGCCGTGATTACCTTGGCAGACACCCCTTTCACTTTCTCCTTCTTGAATTGTCCGTCTACCGGCGAATGGTCCTCAAACCACTGTGCATTGCCGCTTATCAACTCTGTACGCTGGGTAGCTTCCAAATCTTTAAAATTCACCAGAGATTCCCAGCTTGCCTTCATGCCGAGCGGGTCACCATAACTTTCGGTAAAACCGTTCACAAAGTCAATGCGTGAGTTCAAATCCTTCACCCACAAAATGGCATATTCATCGAATGTCTTCAAATCGCCGGTTTCATAGAATTCCATCAGTTTGGCTATCACCGCCTTCTGCTCGGGAGTCTCGGCAACTCCTTCTGCCTTCTTCAGCCAGTAGACAATCTTTTCAAGTGCCTGTCCATACAAGCCACCCACTTTCCATACTTTCTCCTGAATCTTGCCATCCTCTTTCACCAAACGGCTGTTCAAACCATAGGAAACGGGAGTTTCATCCTGCGGATTCTTCAAGGCATTATAGAAATCTTCGGCCTCCTGCTGCGTCACGCCATCGTAATAATTGCATGCGGAAGTCAAAACCAAATCTTCACCGGCAGCTTGGTTCACCCGTTTGGGCATCACCGTGGGGTCAAAAATAACGGGGAACACTTCCTCGCACAGTTGTTCCACAGTCTGTCCTTCGGCAAGCGGCAACGTAGCTGCATCCACACTCTGTACAGCCTGCCTGAAAAATTCGGGAGTAAATCCCGGAACGAACTTTTCGCTGCCATAGTGATGATGAATGCCGTTGGAGAACCATACCCGCTTGAGGTACACTTCCATAGCCTTGAAATCAGGAGTGTTCTTATCTCCCTTATAGCCGGTATAGACAGCTTCCAGCATCCGGCGAATCGTCAGGTTGTACTTGCCATTCTGGTCGAAAAGAATGTCTCTGCCCTGCAAAGCCGCTTCCGTCAAATAATAAACCAATTCTTTTTGTTTGAGGGACAAATCCTCAAAACCTGGTACGCGGTAACGTAAAATCTGTAAATCTGCAAATTGTTCCACTGTATAGTCAAATTTTTCTGCCTCAGCAGTTGTTTTCGGATTTCCGCCACAAGCCGTCAATAGAGAAAGGGCAGTCACCATAGAAATTAGTTGTTTCTTCATGTGTCGGGAGTATATAGATTGGTATTAAAAAAGAAGAAAAGGAAGTATCCCGAAACAACTGTTCCGGAATATTTCCTTTTTATTCATTCAGTCATACAGAATTATTTCTTCTTAGCTTCTTTTTCTGCGTGTCTTTTACGATATCCATTAGGAGTCTCACCTACATTTTTATAGAAAGCAGCATAAAAAGACTGACGGTTTGCAAAGCCGACCATCGTACTGATCTCCTCTACATTCTTGTCAGCATATCTTTTGTCTGTCAACAAATGCTGCGCTTCTTTTACTCTATATTCATTCAGCAGGCAAGAATAGTTCATGCCGAAGCGTGAATTCACCACTGCAGACAAATAGCGAGTATTGGTCTGCAATTCTTTCGCCAAATCCTTAGCGGAATAATCAGCATCTCTGTACTTCTTTTGTACAACAACGATATTCAATATCTTGTCATACAACTCATCTGCCAATTCCGGCCTTATCAAAGAACGGTAGGCAGCATCCTTTTCTTTCTTTTCGCGCAAGTTGTAAGGACGTTTCTTCGTTCCTTTTTCCTGGGCATTGTTTTCTAAATCACTCATTGAATTAACTGGTTAGGGTTGTTTAAAATCGGAAAAGCCAAAGGGTTAGCCCCTTAGACTTTACAAAAGTCAGACATTTTTTTTTAATACACAACTTTTCCCGTATATATTTTTGATAAATAAACAACGAAAAAGGTTGAAAAGTAGGTCAATTCAGCCATTAATAAGAAACTTTAACTTTTTGCAGAAACTCATATGATACAAAATCTTGATGACTTTCCATTTGTAGTATATGCAATAATTAGTGTACCTTTGCCGGAAGAAATACATACTGCCAGATTATGCTACAAACGCTCAAGACATATTTCGGTTACGACAGTTTCCGCCCCTTACAAGAAGACATCATACGCCATCTGATGGACCGTAAAGACGCATTGGTACTGATGCCTACGGGAGGTGGAAAGTCCATCTGCTACCAACTTCCCGCCCTATTGAGTGAAGGCACGGCGGTAGTGGTTTCTCCGCTCATTTCCTTGATGAAGGACCAAGTGGAAACGCTCTGTGCAAACGGTATCGCGGCCGGTGCACTGAACAGCAATAATGATGAAACAGAGAATGCTTCCCTACGACGTGCATGCATGGAAGGCAAGCTGAAACTGCTATATATTTCTCCTGAAAAATTATTGGCGGAAGCCAACTATCTGTTAAGGGATATACATATTTCCCTTTTCGCCATTGATGAAGCTCACTGCATCTCACAATGGGGACACGATTTCCGTCCGGAATATACACAGATGGGCATCCTTCACCAACTGTTTCCCCAGGTTCCCATCATTGCACTTACTGCCACAGCCGATAAAATAACCCGTGAAGATATTATTAAACAGCTACACCTCAACCAACCGAGAATTTTCATTTCATCTTTCGACCGTCCCAACCTGAGTCTCACCGTAAAAAGAGGTTACCAGCAGAAGGAAAAAAGCAAAGCCATCCTCGACTTCATCGCTCGCCATCCGGGAGAGAGCGGCATCATTTATTGTATGAGCCGCAGCAAGACCGAATCGGTGGCACAGATGCTTCAGAAACATGGAATAAGGTCAGCAGTCTATCATGCCGGCCTATCGCCGGCACGAAGAGATGAAGCACAAGACGACTTCATCAACGACCGCGTGCAAGCGGTATGCGCCACCATTGCCTTTGGAATGGGAATTGACAAAAGCAATGTGCGCTGGGTAATTCATTACAATTTGCCCAAAAGCATTGAAAGTTTCTATCAAGAAATAGGACGTGCCGGACGAGACGGAATGCCCAGTGACACCCTTTTGTTCTATTCACTGGCCGACCTCATTCTGCTCACTAAATTCGCAACAGACAGCGGGCAACAAAGCATCAACCTGGAAAAGCTGCAACGTATGCAGCAATATGCGGAAGCAGATATCTGCCGCCGTCGCATTCTGTTAAGTTATTTCGGTGAAAATACGACCTGCGACTGTGGAAACTGTGATGTATGCAAAAATCCCCCCGAACGTTTCGATGGTACAATAATCGTACAAAAGGCACTTAGTGCAATCGCGCGTTCCGAGCAACAGATAGGAACCGGTATTTTAGTGGACATCCTCCGAGGAAACATGAGTTCTGAAGTTACAGAAAGAGGATACCATCGACTCAAGACCTTTGGAGCCGGGCGCGAAGTCCCCCCCAGAGATTGGCATGACTACCTGCTGCAAATGTTACAGCTCGGTTATTTCGAAATAGCCTACAATGAAAACAACCACCTGAAAATCACTCAAAGCGGAACAGATGTCTTGTTTGGCAGAGCACGCGCCCTGCTTGTCACCATCCGCCGCGAGGAAGCTGTACAAGCTACAAGAGGCCGTAAACGCAAGGCTACAGTTCCAACCAAAGAATTGCCATTGGGATTGCCCAATACAGAAAGTGGGGAACTTTTCGAGGCTCTCCGCACTCTCCGCAAACGCCTTGCCGACCAGGAAGCACTTCCTGCCTATATCGTACTGTCCGACAAAGTGCTCCACCTACTCAGCGCCTCCCGCCCCACTACCATAGAAGAATTTGGTAATATCAGCGGTATAGGTGAATATAAAAAGAAGAAATACGGAAAAGAGTTTGTGGATCTGATACGGAAATATAGTTGAATATTATTTACACTGCAACAGCAACTCCCTGAGGTCACCTTGCGGTACGCCAAGCGAAATGGCTTTTTCGAAGTCACGTTTTGCCAACTCCTTTTTCTTTTGGGAAAGATAAATTTGTCCCCGTATCAAGTAGGCTTCCGTCTGTGAAGGATCCAGCTTAATAGCTTCTTCCAAGTCCATCATGGCCAGGTCCACATGTTTCATATCCTGCTCCACACCCGCACGTGCCACGTAAAGCACGGCATATTGCTGGGTAGTCAGCCGGGTAGATTCTCCTCCTTTTTCTGCAATCATGGCATTCAATATCGAAAGCGCCGCTTCGTATTTGCCCTCCTTCTGCTCCAGCGTAGCCAACCCCAGACGGCCATTGTAGCTCCGGGGGGCAAGTTTCAGCAGACGTTCATAATCAGACTTTGCAAAATTATAGTTGCGCTGCCGCATATAGATATAGGCACGCATCAGCAAGGCTTCCTGATTATCGCTTTCTATATCCAGCACCAAAGAATAGTCTATCCGGGCCAAATCATCCTTCCCCAACTCAAGGTAAAGAGCGGCACGATTCATCAGGGCAGGTATGGCACGCGGAGCAATGTTCAATGCCAGAGTATACGAGTCAAGGGCCTGCTCATACCGGTGCTGCCGACGTTGTATCGTACCCAAGTTGGAGAACAGCAAAGCGTTATGAGGATTGGCGGGCTCCATTTTCAAAGCTTGTTCAATGTATTTTTCGGCCAATGACAAGCTGTCTTGCTCCGTGGCTGCAACCGCACGTTCGCTCAGTTCCTGATAGGTTTGTGAAAAGGCAGGGAACATCGTGGCTCCACACAAGAAGAAAGAAAAAATAAGTTTCTTCATATAATAGTTCAGTATTTATTCCAAAGGATAGGTATCGAAAGCGAACAGTTCTGTTGACAAATAGCGTTCCCCCGTATCGGGCAGTAGGGCAACAATCATTTTATCCGCAAATTCAGGGCGTTCGGCCAGCAACCGTGCCGCATATACCGCCGCACCGGATGAGATGCCAGCCAGCAAGCCTTCCGTAGAAGCCAGCTCTCGTCCTCCACGAATGGCCTCGTCATCGGGCACCGGAATAATCTCGTCTACTACAGAAGCATCATAAATGGAAGGAATAAAATTGGCCCCAATCCCCTGGATGCGGTGCGGTGCATCTTCCCCTCCTTCCAGAACCGGAGAGGAGGCCGGTTCTACAGCCACAACATAGACATCCGGATTATGTTTCTTCAAGGCACGCGCCACTCCACAGACCGTACCGCCCGTGCCCACACCGGCAACAAAAACAGTCACTTTACCATCCGTGTCCGTCCAGATTTCTTCCCCCGTAGTATGTTCATGAGCCTTGGCATTGGAGGGATTCTCAAACTGCTGCAGAATAACCGCACCAGGTATCGCATCCCGCAATTCTTTCGCTTTGGCAATGGAGCCGGCCATACCTGCCAGTCCGTCGGTCAGTACAATCTCCGCACCCAAGGCTTTCAACAGATTACGGCGTTCCACACTCATGGTCTCCGGCATGGTCAATATCAAATGATATCCCTTGATGGTTGCTACCATCGCCAGTCCCACGCCGGTATTGCCACTGGTAGGTTCAATAATCGTGGCTCCGGGGTTCAAAGCCCCACGTGCCTCGGCATCCTCAATCATGGCAAATGCCACACGGTCCTTCACGCTTCCCGCCGGATTAAAAGATTCCAGCTTAGCCACAATATTTCTTTTCAATCCGTATTTACGACTGTATTCAGCCAATTCCATCAAAGGAGTATGCCCAATCAACTCCGTCAGGTTCTTTGCAATTTTCGCCATAATCTCACTGTCTAATACATTCTTCCCGTACACACTTATGTAACATGGATATGCTGACAAAGATATGGAAATTCCAAGAAATAAACCGTGCGGGAAAGGAAAGATTATACTGCCATCTATCAAAGCTTAACACGAATAAAGAGGATGAAAGGATATGAAACGATTGAAGAAGGCAGGATGAGGAGGAAGAACCATATCTGACAATCAGCGACTTCCCACTGCAAAGATGGTGCATGCTTTTTGCAGTAGTACTGCAAACGAGCTGCAGCGTTACTGCAAATAGGTTTGCAGTGGTACTGCAACTGCTTTGCAGCGCAACTGTAACAGCTTTGCAGTGACACTGCAAAAGGTTTGCAGAACTTTGCAGTGAGAAGTTACTGATGAACAGAACGGTAATGAGACACTGTTATCAAGACTTCTTAAGATAGTCTACAATCCACGCGCCCACTTCCTTGGTACCGTATTTGTCGCCACCTTCTACTTGAATCTCCGGTGTACGTACATTCGCATCGAGTGAAGCATCAACTGCCTTACGAATCAACGCCCCCTCCTCTTTCAGGTCGAAGTATTCGAAAAGCATGGCTACAGACAAAATTTGCGCCAGCGGATTGGCTATATTCAAGCCTTTCGCCTGCGGCCAGGAACCATGGATAGGTTCGAATACCGGCGTGCTCTCTCCCGTAGAAGCAGAAGGCAGCAATCCCATAGAGCCACTGATGCAGGAACCCTCGTCCGTCAAAATATCACCAAACGTATTTTCCGTAACCATTACGTCAAAGAATTTCGGCTCTTGAATCATCTTCATGGCGGCGTTGTCCACAAACATATAGTCGGTTGTCACCTCGGGGTACTGCGGTGCCATCTCCTGGGCAATCTGTCTCCAAAGACGGGAAGAGGCAAGCACATTGGCTTTATCCACCACCGTAAGATGTTTACTGCGTTTCATGGCATATTCAAATCCGACTTTCAGGATACGCTCAATCTCAGGACGGGTATACATGTTCGTATCATACGCCTTGTCATTGTCCTGGTATTTCTCACCGAAGTACATGCCACCGGTCAATTCGCGGATGCAAAGGAAATCGGCACCATCCACCAGTTCCGCACGAAGGGGAGACTTATGGAGCAGACATTTGAAGGTCTGCACGGGACGGATGTTGGCAAACAGTCCCAGTTTCTTGCGCATAGCCAGCAAGCCCTGCTCGGGACGCACTTTGGCAGTAGGGTCATTGTCGAATTTCGGGTCACCTACGGCAGAGAACAATACAGCATCCGCATTTTTACAAGCCTCATAAGTGGCTTCGGGAAACGGGTCACCCACCTTGTCTATCGCGTCTGCACCGCAGATGGCATATTCATAGTTCACTTTATGTCCGAACTTCTCACACACGGCAGTCATCACATCCACGCCTACGGTAGAGATTTCGGGGCCGATACCGTCACCGGCCAACACTGCAATTTTAAAATCCATTGTTTTCTTTATTATTTAAAAGTTCATCTATCTTCTTTTTGTTTGCAAGATTCTTGCGGCGATACCGGTCACCCCACACAAAACCAGCTGTCAATATAAGGGTATTGATGGCTGACATAAGATACTCGTCCGCATCCAACTCGCCGCTCCACCAACGCAGAAAGAGGTTGAAAGCAAAAAGCAAGCCTGCATACAACGCATAGCATACATAAGGACGCCTCTCAAAAAACGATTTCTTTTTCTCCATGAGATCCATTTTTTATGATTCGTATTCGTCTTCTATGATATTCAGCATCTTCACCGTCGCCTTGATGGCCGCTTCCGTCTGGTCTGCGTCCAATCCGCGTGTACGGAATATCGTATCTTCAAAACTCCAGGTAATAACCGTCTGCACAAAGGCATCGGTACGCCCACCGGGAGGAATGGTCACGGCATAGTTCGTCAGCATCGGGAACTTACGACCCAGTGTCACTTTATATATCTTGCGCAAGGCGCGCACAAAAGCATCATACTGGCCATCTCCACTGGAACTTTCCTCATATTCCTTTCCGTTAATTTCTATCTTCAACGTAGCCATCGGCTTCAATCCATACGCCAGATTCACAATATAGCTCTTAAGGCTGACGCGTTCTTCTGCCATTCCGTGCTTCAGTACGTCCGAAACGATATAGGGCAGGTCTTCTTGCGTCACCAGCTCTTTCTTGTCGCCCAACTCAATGATGCGTTCGGTCACTTTGCGCATGGCATCTTCATCCAGTTGTAACCCCAAGTCCTCCAGATTCTTCCGGATATTGGCTTTACCGCTGTTCTTGCCCAGAGCATACTCTCGCTTGCGACCAAAGCGTTCGGGCAGGAGGTCGTTGCAGTAGAGGTTACTTTTATTGTCACCGTCGGCATGGACGCCTGCCACTTGGGTAAATACATTCTCGCCAACAATCGGTTTATTGGCGGGAATGACGATGCCCGAGTAGGACTCCACCACACGGCTTACGTCGTTCAGGCGGCTTTCGTCAATGTTGGTAATGGCATTGAAGTGGTCTTTCAAGATAGCCTGCACACTGGCAAGCGGAGCATTGCCGGCGCGTTCGCCCAGGCCGTTAATGGTAGTATGCAGTCCCTTGCAACCGCTAAGTACGGCGGCAAGCACATTGCTCACGGCAAGGTCATAGTCATTGTGGGCATGGAAGTCAAAATGGGCATGCGGATAGCGTTTCACCATCTTGCGCATGAACTCGATGACCTGCAGCGGGTTCAATACGCCCAACGTGTCAGGCAACATATAGCGGCGGATATTGGTCTGCTCCAAGGCGTCCATCAGACGGAACACATATTCCGGAGAATCTTTCATGCCGTTGCTCCAGTCTTCCAGATAGACATTCACTACCATATCCTGCTCGTTGGCGTAATCCACTACGGACAGAATATCCTCGATATGCTCTTCGGGAGTCTTCTTCAACTGGTAGGTGCAATGCTTCAGCGAGCCTTTGCACAGCAGATTGATGACACGGCAACCGGTCGCATGTATCCAGTCCACCGACGTGTGGCCATCTACAAAGCCAAGCACTTCTACTCTTGGCAACAGATTACGGCGTGCCGCCCAGTCACAAATCATTTTTACGGCATCAAACTCTCCTTCGGATACCCGCGCAGAAGCCACCTCCACCCGGTCTACCTTCAATTCCTCCAGTAACAAACGGGCAATCATCAGCTTCTCATGGGGCACAAAGGAGACTCCGCTGGTCTGTTCACCGTCGCGGAGCGTAGTGTCCATGATTTCTATCTTCGGATGATTATGCTTCATTTTTATTCTCCCAAGCTTCTATCTTATCTTTATTCTCAACCAGAAAATCGATGTCATCCAAGCCATTCATCAGGCAATGTTTCTTGTAGGCATTGATTTCAAAATGTTCGATCTTGCCCGTAGCTTTGTTGGTGATGGTCTGTTCGGGCAGATTCACTTCCACTTCCATCTTCGGATTGGCAGAGATAGAGTCGAACAACTCTTTCAGGAACGGCTCACTTACCACCACCGGAAGCACAAAGTTGTTCAGTTCATTGTTCTTGTGTATATCGGCAAAGAAACTCGATACCACCACGCGGAAACCGTAACCGGCAATGGCCCATGCAGCATGCTCACGGCTGGAACCGGAACCGAAGTTCTTTCCCGCCACCAGAATCTGTCCACCGTAAGTGGGATTGTTCAAAACAAAGTCCTTGTTCAGAGAACCGTCCGGATGATAGCGCCAATCGCGGAATAAATTATCTCCGAAGAACTTTTCCTCACGGGTAGTAGCTTTCAGAAAACGTGCAGGGATTATCTGGTCTGTATCCACATTCTCTAATGGAAGAGGCACACAAGTACTGGTTAATCTATCAAATTTTGTCTTCATCTTTGTATTTACGATTTACAATTTACGATTGAAAATACTCTTGATTTACCTTTGTTGAACGATGTTTGATTTACGAAGTAATTTTAATCGTAAATCGTCCAATCGTACATCAAATCAGCGTTCTCGGGTCAGTAATTACTCCAGTCACTGCCGCTGCTGCAGCTACAAGCGGGCTGGCAAGCAGTGTTCGGGAACCCGGTCCCTGGCGTCCTTCAAAATTACGGTTACTGGTAGACACTGCATACTTTCCGGCAGGCACCTTATCGTCGTTCATTGCCAGGCAAGCAGAACAACCCGGTTGGCGAATGGCAAAACCGGCCTCTTCCAAAATCTTGTCCAGTCCCTCTTCGCGAATCTGTGCATCTACCATCCAGGAGCCCGGAACCAGCCATGCCACTACATTCTCGGCTTTCCGACGGCCTTTCACAATGGAGGCAAATGCACGGAAATCCTCAATGCGTCCATTGGTGCAGGCACCCAAAAACACATAGTCAACCTTCTTACCCAGCAAAGGTTCTCCCGGTTGGAAACCCATATAGCTAATAGACTTCATGAAAGAGGTCCGGGCAGCTTCTCCCATGCCTTCGGTAGTAGGAATATGTTGTGTGATACCCATACCCATGCCCGGGTTGGTACCGTATGTAATCATCGGTTCAATATCTTCGGCAGCAAAACGGACTTCCTTGTCGAACACTGCATCCTCATCACTCTTCAATGTTTTCCAATAGGCCAATGCCTTGTCCCATGCCTCACCCTTCGGAGCATATTCGCGTCCTTTGATGTACTCGAAAGTCACTTCATCCGGAGCAACCATACCGCCGCGGGCACCCATCTCTATACTCAGATTGCACAAGGTCAGACGGCCTTCCATAGTCAGACTACGCACAGCTTCTCCGGCATATTCCACGAAATATCCCGTAGCGCCGCTGGTCGTCATCTTCGACATCATGTACAATGCCACATCTTTTGCCGTCACTCCTTTGCCAAGTTTGCCGTCAACAGTGATGCGCATTGTCTTAGGACGGGTCTGAAGGATACATTGCGAGGCCATTACCATTTCCACTTCACTCGTACCGATACCGAAAGCCACTGCTCCCATCGCCCCGTGGGTGGAAGTATGCGAGTCACCGCAGACAATGGTCATGCCAGGCAGGGTCAGCCCGCGTTCCGGACCTACTACATGGATAATTCCGTTCTTCTTGTCCATCATGCCGAAATGGGCCAATCCAAACTCTTCCGCATTCTTGGCCAGTGTATCTACCTGAGTCTTTGAAACCGGGTCTTCAATCGGCTTGTCCTGGTCATGCGTCGGCGTGTTATGGTCGGGCATACAGAAAATCTTTTCCGGACGGAAACACTTGATTCCACGTTCGCGCAATCCTGAAAAGGCTTGCGGGCTGGTTACTTCATGACAATAAAGCCGGTCAATATAAAGCTGTGTGGGACCGTCTTCCACTTTCTGTACCACATGGGCATCCCAGATTTTATCAAATAATGTATTCATCTCTTTATGTACAATTTAGCTATTTACAATTTACGATTAAAATCACATCTTGAACTTATTGATACAGTCGATGTACGCTTCCACCGATGCCGCAATAATATCCGTATTGGCACCAAACCCATAATAAATATGATTATCGTATTCCACCTGCATATGTACCTTACCCATATCATCGCTACCCTTGCTGATAGCCTGGATGGTGAATTCCTTTAATGTCATATGACGGTCGATAATCTTCTTCAAGGCCTTGATAGCGGCATCTACCGGACCGTTTCCACTGGCAGCGGCTTCAAACTTCTCACCGGAGATGTTCAATCCCAAGCTGGCAACCGAACGAACCCCTACTCCACTGGTCACCTGAAGATATTCCAGTTTGATGCGGTGGTTCTGCGTACGGTTTGCCCCTGCCAATACCAGAATGTCGTCATCATTGATATCTTTCTTCTTATCGGCAAGTTTCAGGAACTCTTCATACACTTTGTCCAGCTTCTCCTGATCCAGCTGTACTCCCAATATCGACAAACGATTCTTCAAGGCTGCACGTCCGCTACGGGCTGTCAATACGATGGAATTATCATCAATACCCACATCATGCGGGTCAATGATTTCGTACGTCTGCACATTCTTCAATACACCGTCCTGGTGAATACCCGACGAATGGGCAAAAGCATTGCGACCTACAATAGCCTTGTTGGGCTGCACCGGCATGTTCATCAGGCTGGACACCATACGGCTGGTTGGATAAATCTTCTGTGT
>ENA-OPXQ01001213-OPXQ01001213.1-human-gut-metagenome-genome-assembly--contig:-NODE-1213-length-14834-cov-6.776575_pt1 | contig 14834 bp, 9 predicted proteins | sample MGYA00241769_ERZ502042 | MGnify/ENA primary metagenome ERZ502042 (study PRJEB25962, sample SAMEA2041934) | human gut metagenome | biome: human gut; feature: human-associated habitat; material: faeces...
CCTATCATCTTCATATGCCATCTTATTTTTTAGAGACATTTACTGAATATCCCTAAAAAACTAAAGAAAGGGTCGTATCATTACTCAAGACAGAGCTTGATACGACCCTTTTAAGTTTATAATTACTATCTGTAACTTTTCGGAACTGTCATTTTAGTTTTAACACACCTCCTCCCTCTTTTCAGGAACTATCCTTTTACTTTATCCACAGTAGGAGCAACTTGAGTTCCATAGCAGTCCGAACACATAATATCAGTATCCTAATTCATAAGGCTGTTCTACAGCCGGAACCCCATCGGACATCCATCCAGGCATTGCTTCTTTTTTCAGATAATGATTAAAGAACTGGAACATACGTTTTTGAAAATCTATTTTGTTGGCAATCTTTGTCGGCCAATGCGGTTCGCCTGTATAGTTCAGCATCCAGCAAGGCTTTCCAAGACGTTTCATTGCCACAAAATATTCTATTCCCTGATACCAGGGCACATGTCCGTCAGCGTCATTATGCATGATTAAAACAGGTGTTTGTACCTTGTCCATCGTGAACAGAGCAGAGTTTTCCAAGTAACGCAACGGAGTACTCCAAGGCGTACCGCCCAGACGACTCTGAGTATGTTCATACTGGAACGAGCGTGCCAGCCCCGATCCCCAACGGATACCTCCGTAGGCACTGAACATATTGACCACCGGAGCACCTGACTCAATAGCCGCAAACAAATCAGTACGTGTAGCCAGATAAGCCACTTGATAACCGCCCCAACTATGTCCCTGCGCCCCTATGGCTTTCTCGTCAATATAACCTTTGCCTATCAACATGGCAACCCCCGGCATCAGACAGTTATAGCAACTCTCACCCGGATAACCGTCTACATAACGTATGTCCGGATTGAACACAATATACCCGTTACTGTTATAAAGATGATAATCAATGGTAGACCGATGGGGTTCCGGCATCCGGTAATTAAACAGAGTTTCCGAATTTCGCTCATAGAAACTCACAATCATCGGGTATTTCTTGGCCGGATCAAAATCGGCAGGCTTGTACACCACCCCTTTCAACTTACGGCCATCTAAAGATATCCACGAAACCAGTTCGGCAGTTCCCCACAAATAGTCTTTCTGTTGGTCAATGCCATGAGTCAGCCGAATAGATTTCTTGAAATCGAGTGTAGCATAATGAAGGTCAGGATATTGCTCAAAACTTTCCATCGTATAGATTACATGGTCTGTATTTTTCGCCTTAGAAATACTGCGTAACATATAGTTACCCGCCATCAATTCTTTGGGAGAAGCAGCGGTGGAAAGACGAGCCTTGTAATACCCGTTCCCTTTGGTCACTTCGTTAAAGCCTTTCAACAACTGTGGCTTGTTCAGGTCAATCATACGCTCCTCCTTATCCAGTTTTACCAAACGATATGAAATCCGGTTCTTACGTCCATTCATCGTCAGATTGACAGGTTCCTTCATGGCATCCGGATCGAATTTCCAAATATCATAACGGTCATAAATTAAAAGGGACTCATCCCGTTCCGTCCATCCGGCAGTTCCATGTGCGTTCGGATAGTCAGGTACATCATTCTCTTCATCCCATGCGAGGAAAGAAGCGAGGCTAGTCAACTGATTTTTTTTCCCGTCTGCCATAGAAAGAGTATACCAACAACTGTCTGTTTCAGCATACCAATACGCATACTTGCCTTGTGGTGAAAGACGGTATCTGCCATAATCCGCCGATGCCAGTAATTTACGGCTGCCATCTTCCAAAGACACTGTGTAATAATCACTGCGTGTCCGCCCTTCCCACATGGAGGACAATGAATAAGGACGCGAAGTGGAAAGCAATGCCAACGGGGCATCTCCTTCATCTCCCAGCAAAATCTGAGACAGCTCCTCATCTGCCAGCTGACAAATACGACCACCATTTATATGATAAACTGCTTGATAGCTTCTTTTCAGCTCTTTCTCCTTATTATAATCCTGTACAGTATATTGCACCGGCTCGTCCCAACTCCACACCTGCACATTGGGACGGTTCTCCGCCAATTGCAACGTATCCTTTTGTCTAGGCTCAGGCGATGTGCCAAAAAACAACCGGGAAGCACTCTTCGAAAATTGTAATTTCCCATGCTCGCTGATTACCCATCCTTTCGGAAAAGCCCGATTGCCACGTGCCGCAACTTCTGTTGCCGGTGCTCCCTGCTGTGACAGCCACAAGCTCATGGCTTTATAACAAGAATCTTTCTGTGCACAATATAAGAAAGCCAAGTTTGCTCCATCTTCATCAAAAGTGACCTGTTTAAACACCCCGTCACCTTCTTTTATCAGCGTCTTCACACCTGTTTCCGTATTCAGAAGATACAATCCCGGCTTTTCCTCTGCTTTATCACCTGCGGTAATATAATAAAGCATTCCGCTTTTCTCCGCAAAGTTGAAAGCTTTCACAGCAGGAGCCTCATACCGGGTACTGAGGTTTGCATTCAACGGTTGGACATACAAAGTCGAGTCTTTCCTTCCCTTCTGAAAAGCAACCCAGTCCGCCTTCTCTGCCAGCCTGAATGTTTTCAGTGAATCAATCACTTCCCTGCCGCCCGAAAGCGAATAAATGACCAATGCATCCATCGGCATCTTTTCTTTCTTCGTTTTCTTTATTTTCAGAGAATCCACTATCATCTTGCCGGGTTTCTGCGACACAACCAAATAGTCGGAAGAAGCCGAGAAAAGAAAACGGTCCGCCCGCGGAAAAGTGGCAAGTTCCTTCCCTTGTGCATCATACAAATTCACCACAGCATCTCCTTCCCAAGGTTCCATCTTGCATGCCACCCACTTTCCATTATCAGAAATAGCTTGCCCGCTGATACGCTGCCAGGCAACTAAATTGTCTACTGTGAGACTTTTCGAGGCTGTCTGCGCCATCACAGGCGACAGATTCCCTATGCATAGGACAAGAGCCAGATACTTTACATGTTTCATATCCATTTTATCGTTACTGATTAGTTCGATTTTTATAAAAGCTTATCTTTCTCATATTCCGTTTTATCTTCGGCCGCAACCAGATTTAATTCCCTGCCGCTCTCTCCATACGAAACCGCATGACGTACTGCAAAATTTTCCAAGAACAAATGGTTCAGCGTAAACAATGCCCCATTCAAGTGCTCATTTCTGACAGAAGGTTTTGTATTCCTACTACGAATCCGAGACATGCATTTACGATGCTGTCCGGGAGTCAAGACACCCGCCATCCATCCACTTTTTAAATAATGCAAATATATAAAAAACGGATAAAAGTCTGATTCTAAACAATAATTTTGTACTTTTACTGTCGCATATAATCCATATACATTCAACACCAAACAATAAAAGCCATGACAGCAAGAAACAAAGTTCTAACCATCATGGGTATCATTATACTTATCGGGATTATTTCAATAGGATTCTTTGTATTTCCAATCGGAATTTCCATGTGCGCCATTACAGGCTTATGCTATGGCTGCAAATATAAAGACAAGTTGTTTATCAGATGGTCATCTGTAGGATTGGTAACAGGTATCGGACTTTCCATTTACACCTGGTGTTTAATCTCGTCAATGTAAAACAGTATAAGTTCAGTAAAAAAAAGAGGGGTTACGACAACCCCTCTATTTCACCATTCACGATATCAATATGCAATGCCTGCGGTTCCTTCGGCAATCCCGGCATACGCATTATTTCTCCGGCAATGACTACCAGCATCTCAGCTCCGGCATTCATCACAATATCTTGTACATGGAATTCAAAATTGTCTACCGCACCGTAAATTTTGGGGTCGGTAGAGAATGAATACTGCGTCTTGGCAATGCAGATAGGGAAATTTCCATATCCCAATTCTACAATATGCTTCAGTTTCTTACGGGCAGCGGCACTATACGTAATAATGCTGGCACCGTATAAATTACAAGCCACCTTCGATATTTTAGTTTCTACACTATCCTCATCATCATAGGCATATTGCAAAGGCTCGGAAGGTTGTTCCTCAATGGTTTTCACAACCAGTTCCGCCAATTCTACTGCCCCTTCGCCACCATCAGTAAAGGCATTGTTCACTGCAAAGCCCACGCCTTTCTTCTCGCAATGGGTACGGATATAATCCACTTCTTCCTCCGAATCATCCCCATAACGGTTAAACGCAACGACAACTGTCTGACCGAAATATCTCAAATTACGCAAATGCTTATCCATATTGGCCACACCCTGCTTCAAAGCTTCCAGATTGGGTTCCTTTATCTTATCCTGTGATACGCCGCCATGCATTTTCAATGCACGGGCAGTCACCACCAAGACGGTCAGTTTAGGTGTGATACCTGCTTTACGGCACTTGATATCATAGAACTTCTCCGCTCCCAGGTCAGCCCCGAATCCGGCTTCGGTAATAGTATAATCACTAAAAGTCATTGCCATCTTGGTTGCCAGAATAGAGTTGCAACCGTGAGCGATATTGGCAAACGGTCCCCCATGAACAAAGGCAGCAGTATGTTCCGTAGTTTGTACCAGATTAGGAGAAAGAGCATCTTTCAAAAGAACTGTAATGGCTCCGGCAACTCCTAAATCTTTTACAGTAAAAGGCTTGTTGTCATACGTAAAACCTAATAAAATATTTTCAATGCGACGACGCAGGTCCTTTTCATCCTTAGCCAGACACAGAATAGCCATAATTTCAGATGCAGGAGTAATATCAAAACCTGACTCCTGGGTAATTCCGTTGGTCTTCGGTCCTAGTCCTGTAACAATATAACGGAGGGAACGGTCGTTCACATCCAACACACGACGCCACAGCACTTCCTTCAATCCGAAACCATTATCACGATTCTGATAAAGGTAATTGTCCAACAAGGCCGAAATCATATTGTGAGCGGAAGTGATGGCATGAAAATCACCTGTAAAATGAAGATTAATCTTATCCATCGGCAACACCTGGGCGTATCCTCCTCCGGCAGCTCCCCCTTTCATTCCGAAACAAGGACCTAGCGACGGCTCGCGCAAGGCAACAATTGTTTTCTTTCCTATTTTATTCAGTCCCAAAGCCAATCCGATGGAAACAGTGGTCTTACCAATACCGGCTTTGGTAGGAGTGATGGCAGTAACTAGAATAAGGTTACTCTGCTGCACCTTTTCTTCGTTTATCTGACTTTCATCCACTTTGGCAATATAGCGCCCGTAATTACTGATGTGCTCTACAGGAATACCGGTTTCCCGAGCCACTTGTTTAATTTTGACCAGCTCAATGCTGCGTGCTATTTCAATGTCCGTTTTCATCTTTTTACTAAATTTAGGCGGCAAAGGTAATATATTTCCTTAACTTTGTTTTGGTTTCAAACAACAAAATAATATAAGGAGTAAGCAAATGAACAATTTTGTATTTTACAGCCCTACCGAGTTTGTATTTGGCAAGGATACAGATATCCAAACCGGTACTCTTGCTAAAAAGTATAACGCCCGGAAGGCAATGATTGTTTACGGTGGAGGCTCTATTATTCGCAACGGATTACTGCAACGCATAGAAGATTCTCTGCAACAGGCAGGAGTGGATTATGTAAAATTAGGAGGCGTACAACCTAATCCTACTGACCCGAAAGTTTACGAAGGCATTGAACTGGCGCGCAAAGAAGGCGTGGACTTTATGCTTCCCGTAGGGGGAGGCTCTGTCATTGACACTGCAAAAGCCATTGCGGCAGGAGTGCCCTACGAAGGTGATTTTTGGGATTTCTATATAGGAAAAGCCAAAGTGAAGAAGGCCTTAAAAGTGGGTGTGGTACTTACTATTCCCGCTGCCGGCAGCGAAGGTTCGGGCAATACGGTGATTACCAAACTGGAAGGTCTGCAAAAACTAAGTTTGCGTGTACCGGAATTACTACGGCCTGTTTTTGCTGTGATGAATCCGGAGCTGACCTATACTCTCCCCCCCTACCAGACAGCTTGTGGCATTGCCGATATGATGGTACACATTATGGAACGTTATTTTACCAACACTCCCGATGTAGAAATCAGTGACCGGCTGTGTGAAGGGACTTTGATGGCTATCATCAAAGAAGCATATAAAGTGAAGCAGAACCCGAACGATTACGAAGCACGCGCCAATATCATGTGGTGTGGGACAATTGCCCATAACGGTACTTGCGGAGTAGGTTGTGAGGAAGACTGGGCATCACATTTTCTGGAACATGAAATCAGTGCTGTATATAATGTGACACATGGAGCAGGACTAGCAGTAATCGTACCTGCATGGATGACATTCATGGCAGAACATAACCCGAAAAAGATTGCCCGGTTTGCAAACCGCGTTTTCGGAGTTCCCGAGAATGAGGATTTGGAAGAAATGGCACTTGCCGGCATATCACGATTGAAGCATTTTTTCAGATACATGGGCCTGCCGGTCAATTTCAAAGAATTGGGTATAGAACATCCTGATATTGAACTGCTAGTGAAAAAACTGCATGAAAACAAAGGTGAATTAGTAGGTAATTATGTAAAACTGAACAAAGAATATAGTAAAGAGATATTCGAACTAGCCTGCAAATAACCCGCACAGCCCAACTGTTCTAAAATATAGGCATCCGGTTTATCTGCCTTTATTTCATTCAGAACCGTAAAGCTCCTAAAATATTCTATTTTCCAGATGCGCCGGCACGAACTACGTTATTCGTGCCAGCCGCATCTGAGAAATATAGCACCATTAAGCGACAGACACTTCATGCAACGACTTCCCTCTTACCCATTTATACTCCAACATTTACCACCTTTTACTTCACTATTTATATGCTTTTTAGCATAAAACGCTAGGTTTTTCCAACCATTTAAAGTAACTTCGCCGGACTTTTTTGGAGAAAAAACAATGTATATATTCCGATCAATTCACGAAATAATAAATACGATTTTTGTAGCTAAAGGGCTATTGGTAGAGATGTTTGAGAAGAGAAAAGTACTTAGTTTTCGATACTCGGACGCACTAGCCCTATTGAAAGAGGATGAAAACCGTTTAAAGATACTCATCGAAAAGGAAATCATACACCAAAACGGAAACTTTGTGGAACTGGATGCCCGATTCCTTGATTTCTTCGAACTGCTGCTGGAAGCGAACGAGGAAATCAACACGGCTACCGTAGAGGAAAACATAGAGTACCTGCACGAACTGATGGACTACTACCTGAAAGAAAAGATCCAGTCGCGCAAGGAAAGTTATGTACGCAATATCAAGATTACCTTTCAGAAACTGGCACGTGTAACGATACGGAACATTATCAACCTTCAACACAATATTGATAATGCTTTCAAACACGAGCCCACATACCAGATAAAAATAGCCAAACTGCAAAATCTGGACAAGAAACGAATCAACATCCAGCGGTTGATAGACTCTACCGAACATCTGATTCTGCATGAAGAACGGGATTTCTTCCGCCAGGCCACTGACGAAGAGCTGACCCGCATCCTGCTCGAACTGCGGCAGGAACTGCAACTATCAGCTCACAGTCTGATTCGTGCCCAGCAGGATATCATCAATTACCTGAACCAAATAAAGAATCAGGTGATACTGGTAGAAAAAATACGAAAAGTAAAATATCTGCAAGATCAGTTCGAGTTACGTGCCCGGAGTAATCTGTCTGAAATAATGGAACGGGAACGCTCCCTCCTGTTGGAAGGCAATACACAAGCATCGTTCAAACTGTCCCCCAGCTATCTGGCCAGTGACGAAGTGCGTCCCATCATTCTGAAAGTTATCAGCAATCAGAAGTATCGTGAAATTGTACGGAAAAATGAAGCCGGAGCTTTCAGTGAAGAAGACTTGGAAGCACAGGCCATGTACGAAGAAGTGATTAATCTGGACGAAGTGGTAACCGCCTTTGTGCAGTCGGGGGCAGAAGCCCGCTGGAAAGGAGAGCCGGTCAGCGACCTTTTTTCCTTTCTGTTGCAATATCATTTCCATCGCGAAGTGGATGAAAAGGAACGTACCACGTTCTTCTGTCAGATTGTCTCACTTTACGAGAGCCAACTGGAAATCCGGAACGAGTTCGGACTCCACAATCAATATGAATATGCTAAAATATACCCACTCTGAGAATTATGGATTTAAATATACAAATACCCGATAATACCGCATCCATCTTTGAATACCTGCAAAAAGGACTGTTCATCAGTTCCAACAGCACCAGCGAAGAAGTACGCGATATGTATAATGAAATAGATGAGAACTACGAATCTCTCTATCAGTATTTCTCACAAATAAACTATACACTGGAACGGGGAAACGAATATTTCTTCTTCTCCCGTATAGAACCTAAAGCCACACTGGAGCAAAAAATCATGCGTGCCTATTACTGGATAGATGTGCTCGATTTTTTCAAAACCTACGATGAAACATTCGGTCCCGGATTCCGCTTCCAGCCCGAACAGATATTGGTGGAAACCAACATCAACATGCTGCTCCAAAACAAACTGGACGGTATGCGGAAACACTTCTCGGACAAGGACATCCGCAAGGAAGTGCTGGAAAACATGATACGCCAGCTCACCAAAGACTCGTTCCTGGAACAGGAAAATGAGAAAACCAATACGTATAAAGTGATGAGCGCCTGGCATTATCTGGAAAGACTGATTGAAAGTATCAACATTTACGACGAAACCGAAGATGAGAAACCTGAGTAGAATTATCTTTATCAATAGTGCGAATATCCCTTATTCGGACGATATCTATCTGGACGGAAACGTTCACTTCATCGGTACGCAGGGAGTGGGAAAAAGTACCCTTCTGCGTGCTATCCTTTTCTTTTACAATGCCGACACGCAACGACTGGGCATTTCGGTGGAAAAGCAGAATTACACGGATTACTATTTTCCCTACTCCAATTCGTATATCGTTTACGAAGTGGCAACAGAGAACGGCGCGTTCTGTATTCTGAGTTTCAAATCGATGAACCGTGTATGTTACCGCTTCATCCACTCTCCTTACCGCAAAGAATTCTTTATAGACAAGAATCGGGTGGCCTATAGCGAGAGCGACCGCGTGCGTGCCGTGCTGGACCAATATGGCATAGAATATTCACGTATCATCTATACCTACGACGAGTATCGGAACATTCTGTATGGAAACAGTACAAGTCCTGAGTTCAGCCGGTACTCGCTGATGGAGAGCAAGCAATACCAGAATATTCCGCGCACTATACAGAACGTGTTGCTGAATTCGAAACTGGATGCTGAATTTATCAAGAAAACAATCATTTCTTCTCTGAACGAAGATGAAACGGCCATCGACCTGAACAGTTACAAGGAGCATCTGAAAAACTTTGAAACCCGTCTGAAGGATATCGAAGAATTTCAGAAACGGGAAACCCGGAAACAGGCTCGGGAAATCACACTGTTATCCCAACAAACGTCCAAACTGCAAGGCGGACTGGTGCAGAATTGCCGTGAACTGGTTGCCGCTTTCCGCAAAGCCGAAAGTATCCTTCCCCAATGGAAAGAGAAACAAGACCGCACGGATGCCGACAAAGGAAAACTGATACGCCGGAAACAGGAGCTTCAGGATGAATCGCGCAAACGCAGCGACAAGTTACAGGAAGCGCTGGCAGTGCTGAACAACGAACTGCAAAAGGCATTAGGCAAAGAAAAGGACTATCAGAACAAGAACATAGAAGAGATTATGGAACGCTCTTCCAAAAAAGAGGAATGGAAGAACCGGCAGGTGGGATTGCTGGAAGAACAACGCATCCTTACCTCACAATATATGGAAATATCCACCAAGTATAAATCGCTGATTCAGGCCTTGGACGAGCAATGGAACAAGATTCATGAAGCGAAAATCAAACAACTGGATACATTAAACAATGCATACAACGAGCGTCTGGAAGAGGCCCGCAAAGAATACCAGCGGTTCACTGATTCCCTTTACCAGGAGTTCGAAAGCCTGTCACAGCAACTCCATCCGCTGAAAGCCGAGAAACTGGGCGAACTGAACGCTATAGATTACCAGATAAAATTATGCAGAAAGGAGGTTTTCTTTGAGGAAGAGCAACAGGAATTGAAAACACGTATCCAAAACTATGCCAACTTTCATACGGAACGGAAAAACCGTATCGCCCAAGCGCAGCTCATCATCAAGGAACTGACCATGACTTGGGAAGAGGAACAGCAGAAACAGTTGAAAGAAAAAGACCTGACCTTGCAAAAACTGCAACAGGAGATGCTGCAACTCCGTCCCCGCATAGACGAATTACAAGCTTTTCTGAACAACAGCAAAGACACCTTGCAAGGCTGGCTGAAAGAAAACAAAAAGGGATGGGAAGAGAATATCGGCAAACTGTGTGATGAGAGCATTTTATGGCAACGGGGGCTTTTTCCGCAAATTACCATTGAGGGGGGAAACTCATTCTATGGCATTTCCATCAATTTAGACAGCATCCACCGCCCCATCAAATCCATAGACGATTATATCGTCGAGAAAGAAAACGGTGAAAAACGTCTGGAAGAAATCACTGCTGCCATGCAACGCCAGCAAACTGAAAGGGAGGAGTTGCAGGAACAGTTGAAACGCAAATACCAACCGCAGATAAAGGAACAAAAAGCCATTATCAGCCAAATAGAGTATGAACTGGAACAATTGGAACGCCAATACCAGCAGGATATGCTCGACTTGGAAGAGTGGAAGAAGAAAGCCAATGAGGAACGGAATGCCAAAATAAACCGATTGGAAAACGAACAGCGCAAACGGGTTGCCGAACTGGACGGTATAAACAGCAAGCTAAAAAACCTGAACAAAGAAAAGACAGAGAAACTGGATAGCCTGAAACAGGAATGGAACAAGCAACAACAGGCTCTTGCCGCCGAAAAAAAGACACAAGCGGAAGTTATCGGGAAGGAAGAAAAAGAAGAACAACGCAGAATTTCCTCCATCAAAACCGAATATGAAGCGGATATGCAGAAAGAGCTTCACTCGCAGGGAGCAGATACCGAACGTCTGCAAGACATTGCCAACCAACTGGTCCAGCTGGAAAAAGAGCTTTCTTTCATTAAGGAGAATGCGACACTGGTCATCGAATACCAAAAAGACAAACGGGATTTGATAGACCGTATTCCCGGATGGCAACGGGAGCACGATGAACAAAAACGTCTGCTCCAATTGGAACGGGAAACGCTGAGAGTGGAAACATCCTCCCTACAAGAAAAAATAGACCTTCTGAACAAAGAATGGGAAGAAGCGGAAGAAAATGTAAGGGAACTGCAAAAGAACCTGGAGGCTTACAGCAAGATTCCGGCATACGACTGGTATAAACCGCATCAGGATATATTCCGTTCCGAAAACACGCAAACCATGCAGACCACCAAGACCTGTATGGAACTGATTGACGAACTGACCCGCCAGGCCAACCAATTCACGCAGGTGCAAAGCAAGCTCCGTAAAGAAGTGAACCTTTTCACCGGACATTTTGATGAGGACAACACCTTCAAGTTCCGCGTAAAATTCAACGAGGATTGGGAATATGTACGCTTTGCCGACGAACTGCACGACTTTGTGGAAGAACACCGCATAGACGAGTACATCCGCCGCATCAACAACGAGCATTGGGATACCTTCAAACGTATCAGTATGGACACCTCCATGCTGACTTCATCGGAAGATGATATTCAAGATGTGATCCGTGAAATCAATAAAGGTTTCGCCACCTGCAATTTTGTGGGAGTCATCCAGCGCATTGAAATGAAAGTGGAAGAGAGCAGCAACCGCGTAGTGAATATTCTGCGTGAGATACAGAAATATTACCATGATTACGGCTATGACCTCTCACCGGAAACCAACCTGTTCTCCTCTGCCAAGGAGCAATTGGTGAAAGAAGAGGCTATCACTTTGCTGCGTACCTTTATCAAGGAAATACATGCTTACCGCTATGACAGTATCCGCCTGTATGATTCCTTCGAGTTGCGTTTTCGCATTGTGGAGAACGGCAATGACACCGGATTTATCGAGAAGATAGCCAATGTGGGGTCGGAAGGAACCGACATTCTGGTAAAAGCGATGATAAACATCATGTTGCTGAATGTGTTCAAGGAAGGAGCATCCCGCAAATTCAAAGATTTCAAGTTACACTGCATGATGGATGAAATAGGCAAACTACATCCCAACAACATCAGCGGTATCCTGAAATTCGCCAATGACCGGAACATCATTCTTATCAACGGTTCTCCCACCGAACTGAACCGCGATGCGTATAAGCACGTTTACCTGCTTACCAAAGGAACACAGAACAAGACCCGCATCGCACGGTTAATCTCAGATAAACAGCTATAAAAGCCAGTAATAACAATCTGTATATTTCTATATTATAATGCACAATCTCTCAAAAAAAGATTGTGCATTATTCTTTTTCCGTGAACATTCTCCTTACATGTACCTGCTACGGTTGGGACGGAGAGCTTGTGAAAGTTCCTCCACCTTTTTTCCACAAAGAAAAGAGCGGCTTCCATTCCTGCAATATTCATATCAGAGTAACCCAAACAACCGGACAAAGAACAAATTTACATCCACTTTTCTCCATACAAAGGGAATAACATTAAACATATTTGTGTAATTTCGCCCGGTAATAAAACAACAAACCAATACGCGCTATGATATTTAACCGGACTGAAAAGGAAGAAAAAGCCTATCTCATGGATATTATTGCTTTATTAGCTGCCAATATCGAACAGATGGATAAGGCCATTGAAGATAAATCCAAAGACGTAATGGAGCACAAACTCTACTTGTGGGAAAATCTGTCCGAACTGGACCGAGCCGAGAAAAGTGCGGTCCGGCAGATAGTCACCCAACAAGTAGCAGCCAGCGAGTCCTTGGCCGAGAAAAAGAAACGTTATCGCAAAATGATGGCCATCCCCTATTTCGGTCGCATCGACTTTCAAGAAAAAGGGCAACCCGAAGTCCTGCCATTATATATAGGTATACACTCATTTTTCAATCCTCCCACCAATGAAAATCTGATACACGACTGGCGTGCCCCCATCTCCAGCATGTTCTATGATTATGAATTAGGAGAAGCACATTTCGACGCCCCCTCGGGAGAAGTGAAAGGTAACATCCGTCTGAAACGCCAGTATCGCATCCGTGACGGAAAAATGGAATTCATGCTGGAAAGTTCACTGAATATTCAAGATGACATCCTTCAGAAGGAATTGAGTGGAAACTCCGATGACCGGATGAAGAATATAGTCGCCACCATCCAACGGGAACAGAATAAAATTATCCGTAATGATACATCGAACACCCTGATTATCCAAGGAGTAGCCGGTTCAGGAAAAACATCCATCGCCTTGCACCGCGTAGCCTATCTGCTATATCGGCACAAAGGGGAAATCACGTCCAATGATATCCTGATCATTTCCCCCAATAAAGTATTTGCCGATTACATCTCGAACGTACTTCCCGAATTGGGAGAAGAAAAAATTGAAGAATGCGGCTTTGAGGAATTAATGCTCAAAATACTGGACAACAAATATAAAATACAAACCTTCTTTGACCAGGTGGCCGAAATACTGGACAAAGAGGAAGAGGATTTTATAGAACGTATCCGATTCAAATCCACCACCGAGTTTATCCAGCAGATGGATAAATACATTCTATATTTGGAACAAAACGCATTTCGGCCAACCGACCTGAAAGCAGGGCGTATCCCTATCCCTGCCGAGTACCTGAAAGAACGTTTCGCGGCATGGCACCGCCTGCCCATGCGCAGCCGTTTCCAACCAATGGCAGAAGAAATTGCCCGCGAACTGACTTTCACCTATCACCAAGAACCGATGGGAAAAATACAGATACGGCAGTTGGGTAATGAACTGAAAAAGATGTTCAACAATAAAGACCTCGACTTGTACAAGGGATTTTATGACTGGCTGGGAAAACCGGAAATGTTCAAGCAGGGTAAAAACCGGAAATTGGAATATGCGGATGTAGCTCCATTACTTTATTTGAAACTGGCCCTGGAAGATAATAAAACCATGTATGGCATCAAGCATCTGCTGGTAGACGAAATGCAGGACTATACTCCGATACAATACAAAGTTCTGGCTAAATTATTCCCTTGCCGGAAAACAATATTGGGAGATGCAAAGCAATCAGTAAATCCATACAGTTCCACCACCTGCGAACAGATCCAACGTGTACTGGTCGGCTCGGAAGTGATGAAGCTTTGTAAAAGTTATCGCTCCACGTATGAAATCACAGAGTTTGCCCAACGTATTGCCAAGAACGAGGAACTGGAAGCTATAGAGCGTCATGGAGAGGAACCGGCAGTCGCCTTGCTGCCTACTGAAAAGAAAGAGATAGAATGGATAGAAAACCTCATCACCTCTTTCCTGAAAGGAGCTGATGTATCCATGGGTATAATATGCAAAACCGTAAAACAAGCGGACAAGTTGTATGCAGCCATCAATCATTTGTCTGATAAGATCTGTTTGCTGACAGAAGAAAGTGTAGCTTTTGTCAATGGGGTGGTCATTACTACAGCCCACATGGCAAAAGGGCTGGAGTTTGACGAAGTGATTGTTCCATTTGTAACTGATAAAGACTATAGAACAGAAATAGACCGCAGCATGTTATATGTAGCCTGCACCCGTGCCATGCATAAACTTTATATTTCCGCATCGGGTAATATAAGTACATTTCTATCATAAGCATTGACAAAACATCATCCATTGCAGGAATGGAATGAAATCCATCCCTACAGTGGATGGGCAAGTCTGCAAAAGGATATTCCTCCGTAAGGAATGCGTAGCCTTGTAATCTGATTCATCCTTAAAAGCTCTTACCCATATCTCTAAAC
>ENA-OPXQ01001225-OPXQ01001225.1-human-gut-metagenome-genome-assembly--contig:-NODE-1225-length-14761-cov-1.927717_pt1 | contig 14761 bp, 10 predicted proteins | sample MGYA00241769_ERZ502042 | MGnify/ENA primary metagenome ERZ502042 (study PRJEB25962, sample SAMEA2041934) | human gut metagenome | biome: human gut; feature: human-associated habitat; material: faeces...
GCTCTTTTCCCTTACGCTCATCCCAGTCTTTCAGTCGGATGATAACCGAACCGTAAGAGGCTCCTTGTCCGGAGATAAGCCCATAACCGGCAATGCGGGCATAATGCTCGATCTCTGGCGTACTTTCCAGGATTTTTTCTATTTTGGCCATTATTAGCTTGTTTTCTTCTAGCGTGCTACCCGGAGCGATGGACATGTTTACCATGATCGCACCTTGGTCTTCTTGAGGGACCAAACTGGTTTTTGTGGTCATCATCATCCAGACCAACAGCACAAGCGTAGCGATTAATGATACCCATACCATCCAACGATGGTGGATGAAAAACATCACGCCTTTCTTATATTTTTCTAGCACAGCGTTGAACGAGGCGTTATAAGCGGCACGTACACGGCCGTTGATACTCTTGGTACTCTTGTTGCCATCGGATGGACGCATCATAATAGCGCAAAGCGCCGGGCAAAGTGTCAAAGCCGAGATCATGGAGATACCAACGGAAGTTGCCATGGTCACACCAAACTGAGTATAGAAAATTCCGGATGTACCTCCCATGAAAGTTACAGGGATGAACACTGCCATAAATACGCAGGTACAAGAAATGATCGCCATGGTAACATCGCCCATGGCATCTTTAGTCGCTTGATAGGGCGACTTATAGCCGACGTCGAATTTCGCCTGTACCGCTTCTACTACGACGATCGCATCATCCACCACCGTACCAATAGCCAATACCAACGCAAAAAGAGTCAAGATGTTGATACTAAATCCTGCCGCAACCAAGCAAGCGAAGGTTCCGACCAATGAGACAATGATCGAGATAGAGGGAATTAACGTACTCTTGAAATCCTGCAAGAAGAAGTAAACCACTAAGATCACGAGAATGATTGCGACGATTAGGGTCTCCACCACATTATAGATAGAGGCGAAGAGGAAGTCATTGGAACTCATCATAGTCATGAAAGAAGTTCCTTTCGGCAGATCCTGCTCAAGTTCGTTCAGCAAGTTGGTGATCTGTTCGTTCACGGCGGTAGCGTTAGAGCCTGCGGTCTGGAAAATCAAGAAGGTTACGGCTGCTTTACCATCCATTTTATTATCGAATCCATAAGTCAAAGTTCCGAGCTCTACATCTGCGATATCCTTTAGCCGTAGGACTGATCCATCATTTTGTGATCGGATGACGATCTCCTTAAATTCGTTGACATCTTTTAGGCGTCCGCGGTATTTCATCGTGTATTGGAATACGTTTTGTGAGTTCTCGCCTAATTGGCCTGTTGGAGCTTCCAGGTTCTGTTCGCCTAGTACGGCAGTTACGTCTGATGGTACCAATCCATATTGAGCCATACGATCCGGCTTGAGCCAAATACGCATACTGTAAGCATCACCTAACATCATCACATCTCCCACACCTTCGATACGTTTGATTTGTGGAATAATGTTAATGTCCAAGTAGTTGGCAAGGAATGTTTGGTCGTAGCGACCATCATCACAGACTAATGCGTCGATCTGTAAGAAACTCGTCTGGCGTTTTTGAGTGGAGACACCAATCTTGGTTACCTCGGCCGGTAGTAAGCCTTGTGCCTTAGAGACTCGGTTCTGCACATTAACCGCTGCCATGTCGGGATCAGTTCCCTGTTTGAAGAATACCTCGATAGTTGCAGTCCCTGCGTTTGTAGCGGTAGAAGTGATGTACATCATATTTTCCACACCATTGATGCTTTCTTCCAAAGGCATGATGACACTGTTCATCACAGCGTTGGCATCTGCGCCGGTATAGGTAGCTGATACATTTACTGTTGGCGGAGCGATATTCGGATATTGCTCAACAGGTAACGAGAAAAGCGAAATCAGCCCGACTACCAAGATCAGGATGGAAATGGATATAGCCATAACAGGCCGTTTGATAAATATATTCCCTTTCATAATGCACTGATTTCTTTTTATTTAACTTGTGTTCCCTCACGTACCAATCCGGCTCCTTGTGATACGATTTCTTCACCGGCTTTCAGTCCGTCTAATACGACATACTCGCGTCCATCGTTCAATTCAGCTACCGTGATCAAGGATGAGACTGCTTTGCCATCCACTACTTTATATACCATTGTTTTATCCTGTAGACGTATTGTCGCTTCCTGTGGGATTACGATACAATTCTCATATGTACTGGGGATGATTACCGCTCCAGAGGCTCCGCTATGTAGTAGGCGTGCCTCGTTTGGGAAGACAGAACGGACGGTTACCGTACCGGTCTGGCGATCGATCACGCCGCTGATCGACTCGATCTTTCCTTTATGTTCGTAGATGGAGTTGTCATTTAGTCTAAGTTCTACTTCCGGCATGTTCTTCAGTGCGTCATCCATGGAACCATATTGACGGGTCAAGGATAAAAGCTGGTTCTCATTCATAGAGAAATACACATACATGTTCGAGTTGTCGGATACTGTAGTCAATGGCTGTGGAATATTGGCGCTGACTAAGGCTCCGACCCGATAGGGTAACGCTCCTACCACTCCGTCACTCGGACTTTTTACTTCGGTATAAGAGAGGTTGTTGCGGGCGTTTGTCTCTTGAGCCTCAGCTTGTGCCAAAGCTGCTTGTGCGGTGAGATAACTGTTCTCGGAGGTCTTTAGGCTGAACTCTGATACTACTTTCTGGGCATATAGCTCTTTATTGCTGTTGTAGGTTAATTCCGCCGTGGCTAAGCCTGCCTTTGCTGATTTAACGTTGGCTATAGCCGTATTCAAGGCTGCCTTGTAGGGTACTTGGTCTATGACGAAAAGAATTTGTCCTTTCCGGACTTTCTCACCTTCTGTTACGCAAAGGCGCTCGATAGTTCCGGATACCTGTGGATAAATATCGATATCCTGCCGTCCACGGATCGTGGCTGAATAAGAGGTAGAGAATTTCTTGTCACTTACTGTTATTTTCATTGTTGCATAATTGGCATTCATTGGAGCTTGAGGTGTTTGTTTGCAAGACACCAATACTGCCGTAAAACCGACTAATCCTATTAGTCTCATCCATTTTGAACTCATAACCATTTGTATATCCTTTTAAAATTCCGCGCAAAGTTAAAAGGAGATAGCTCATTTTTATATACCAAATGTGCTGGTGAAGTGTTCTGATTGTAATATCTTGTAGTATGGTTTCTCAAAAAGAAAGTATGAGATGCTTTTATAGCTTATTTATAAGATGCTTTCTGTATTGGGTAGGCGACATACCCGTGTGTGCCTTCACGTATTTCCCGAAATATGAGAGATTGGGAAACTCCAAATAATTGGCTATTTCCTTAATGGATTTTTCAGAGTATTTAAGTAGCTCGGTGATATCCTCTATGATAAATTCATTAATGATATCGAAAGCTGTCTTTCCACATACCTGTTTACATATCACCGAGAGATATTTGGTAGTGATAAAGAGCTTATCCGCATAGAAAGAGACGGAGCGTACTTTTACTTTTGATTTAGATAGTAATTCTATAAATCGATTGAATAAAAGATCGCCTTGCTTGAACATCGTGTTGTTTCTGGATATACAATATGTATCCAAATTACCTAGCAACTCATAGAATATAGCGCTGATAAGGGCAGACATGATCCCTTTCTGATAAGGATTGTCTGTTGCTTTTATCCTGGAACCAATTAATTTATGATATAATTCGAAGATTTGTGCTCCCTTTTGTCCTATTGGCAGGACTGGGTTTTGTTCGAGATAAAAAAACTTGTCTCGTGTGCCACCACCCAAGCTGACTAATCTCCTGACTATATTCATGGAGATAGCGATCCCCTTGCATTCCAAATCATCACTACCGATAGCATTGCGAAGTACGGTCAGAGGAAGGCAACACAGAACTTCGTTGGCTCGGATTATCCGTGTCTTGGTATTCACGTCTACTTGCAATGTGCCTTTTGTGCATATCAACAATTTTAATGCGTCAATCTTGACAGGCTTGGCATGGGGCACATGAGGAAGGCGGAGGCGATTGGCAAATGCTATATCTCCATCAATATAGTCAAGCACAGCGTTTTGCGATAAATCTTCTATGGTTAGCTGACGTACTAGTTCTGTTTGCATGTCTTCAGGACTTTTTCCAGTTTTGGCAAAAATAAGGAATTAAGTACCACAAACTTTGTAGGTACGCATAATTTAAGACCTTTATAACCTTAATTAAAAAATGAGCCCGGTTCGATGCCGAGCTCATTAGGAAGGGTTATGAATATCTATTTTTATTTACTGCGTTTTTTCTTTCCACGAGGAGCGTCCTCATAGAATTTACGCTTCGGTTTGTCATCGCCACGGCCGGAACGTCTACCGCCACGGTCTCCACGGTCGCTTTCCCGACGGCTATCTCTGCCTTTTCTACCGCTATCCCGTCGGTCTCTGAAACCGTTTCCGCTACGGCTACCTCCACGGCTACCACGACTGCCTTTACCACCTTCGCCTTTCGCTTGCGCCGGTTCTACGGAGATACGTCGTCCGTCTACCTCGAAGCCGTTCATCGAGTCCATGACACGGTTGGCTTCTCCCTCTTCTACCTCGAAGAATGAGAAATTATCACGTAAGTCGATACGACCGATACGAACCTTACCCGGTACACACTTATTAACCAACTCTATAAGTTGAGGAGGTGTAAGCTCGTCTGTCTTTCCAAAGTTGATAAAGAAACGGGTGTAGCCTTCTTCCGCTTCGCCTCTACCACCACGTTTGCCTCTTTCTCTTGGGGCGCTCTCGTCTACAACCTCGATATCATCGTTATCTTTATAATAGTCGATCATCCGGTTGAACTCCAAGGATACGACACGCTTGATGATATCTTCCTTATCCAGCCATTCCAATTTACGGTAGATAGAAGGCATCAAACTAGCGATTTCCTCCTCGTTCACTTTCACTTTCTCGATCTGGTCCACCAAGTTGAACAATTGCTTCTCACAGATTTGCTCACCGGTAGGCATCTTGCCTTTATCGAATTTCTTGTTAATGATTCGTTCGATCTCGCGGATCTTGCCTTTTTCCCTTACGTGGCAGATAGAGATAGCGATACCCGTTTTTCCCGCACGGCCCGTACGTCCGCGGCGGTGGGTATAAGATTCTACCTCATCCGGCAGACCGTAATTGATTACATGGGTTAAGTCATCCACGTCCAAACCACGTGCGGCTACGTCCGTAGCGACCAATAACTGGATATTCTTGATACGGAACTTCTGCATCACGTAATCACGTTGCGCTTGGCTCAGCTCGCCGTGCAAGGAGTCGGCGTTATAGCCGTCTTGAATCAATTTATCGGCGATCTCCTGTGTCTCCTTACGGGTACGGCAGAAGATGATACCGTAGATGTTCGGGTAATAATCGGCTAGACGTTTCAACGCGAGATATTTATCCTGCGCACGAACCATGTAATAGATATCGCGGATATTCTTGTTTCCCTCGTTCTTCCTGCCAATGACGATCTCTTTCGGGTCCTTCATGTATTTCTTGGTGATAGAGGCAATCTCTTTCGGCATGGTAGCGGAGAAGAGCAGCATATTGCGGTTTTCCGGTATAGCCGCCAAGATCTCGTTGATACTGTCGGTGAAACCCATGTTCAACATCTCGTCCGCCTCATCAAGAATGACGTTCTTTACGTTGCTTAAGTCAACCGTCTTGCGGTTCATCAAGTCGATCAAACGTCCCGGGGTAGCCACTACCACGTGTACGCCTCTCTTCAGTGTCTTGATCTGGCTCTCTATACTGGAACCTCCGTATACAGGGAGAACCTTCAGGTTATCGATGTATTTAGAATAATCGTTCAAATCGTCCGCTATCTGTAGGCAAAGCTCGCGTGTCGGACAAAGGATAAGCGCTTGAGGCTGATATTGAGAGACATTGATCTTTTGCAGGATCGGCAGGCCGTAAGCGGCTGTCTTGCCGGTTCCTGTTTGTGCCAATGCGATTACGTCGTTATCTTCTCCCAGTAAGAAAGGAATCACTTCTTCCTGTACGGGCATGGGCGATTCGTAGCCCATCTCTTGGATTGCCTTTAATATCGGTGCGGCAACTCCTAATTCTTCAAATGTTTTCAAAATGCGATTGTGTATATATGATAATATTCAGTGGCCGCAAAGGTACGTAAATAATTCGGATTCTATAGGATTGTTATGCTAAATTCGCTAAAAATCAGCGAACCACGGATGGTTTTTACCTATTGGGAGAGGGTGGGCACCTCGGTCGCATGCGAACCGTGTCGTTTATTTGTTAGCGAAACAGCTCTTGTCTGATCTTTCTGATAGAAATAGGGCGTATATCGTGACATGTCCTTTTTCTTGATACTATGATATAGCCGGAGGGTAAGGGGATAAAGTGGTGCTTTGGGGGAAAATAGTGCCTTTTCCAAGTGTGATAGGTGGCGAAAGACCGTTTTTCGGTATCTTGTTAATCAATAGCTGATTGCGAAATATTTCTTCCTTATTTGCGAGCGAGCCGTACTAAGTCCCGGAATATTCGATTCTCTGAGGCTTTAGATTACAATGTGTCAAAAAGTGACAGTTTGTTAGAAACGGTCTGAACGGAGATTTTCTATGGATTAAGATAAATGAAAAGTTAAAAGACTTTTTGTTGTATATATTAAGGCCGTCTTGAGCCTGTCTTGCCCGATGAACCTGCTTGTTGCCATGATGGAGGAATCAAGCACTGTGATTTGTTACCGTTTATAAATCTAAAATAGAGAGCTTATGAAAAAAGAAAGAATGATTATTGCTTTTTTGAGTTTACTTTTCCTGTTGCCGGGATGCAAGGAAGAGAAAACACAAAGTGTCTTTGATGCAGATGAGTTTGATTGTGTTGGTTGGCCACACATTAGAAAGGTTACTATTACAAATGTAAATTGTGAGGCAGAGGGAATATTCCTTATTCTAGAGGATTCTTTAGTTTATTGTGATGATGAGATAGTTATACCTTATAAAAATCACTACGGAAAACGTTTAGAAGTAGGCTTTTGTTTTGGGGATAGAAAGAGATATCCATTGTGTAAATCGGATTCCTCAGTAATTGATATTTCTGTACTTTCTGTTCGAGAATTGAATGAATAAACTTTTTAATATGATTGTATTATGAAAAAACTTTTTTAATTATTAGTGTTTTATTGGGTATATTGTTTTATCCTGTAAATGCTCAACAGCGAATAGTGGAGGGATCTAATATCAATATATCAGAGGTTCCTTGGCAGGTTGCGATTCAAACGAAAGGTGTTTTTAACGGAGGAGGGTCTATATTGGCTCCAAACTTGATTTTAACAGCTGCTCATGTGGTGGAAAAATATACTGCAAAAGAGGTTAAAGTGGGAGTTGGTAGTTCTAAATATTCAAATATTGGTGCGAATTGGTATTCTGTTTCAAATATTGTTTATCACCCTTCTTTGGATATTGCTTTATTAATATTGTCTAGGCCTTTGTCTTATTCTACAAATGTAAAAGCTATAGATATTCTTTCAGCTAATAAGGCTTCTTATTATAATGTAGGAAATATACTTCGAGTTACAGGTTGGGGGATTACTTTTCTTGTGATTGATGATCCTTTTAAAGAATGGAAAATGTCAGATGATTTAAAAAAGGTAGATCTTCCTATTGTTTCAAATTCTACTATAGGAGCTGCTAATAGTTTTGTTATTACATATGATGGTAAGCATAGTCCTTCTAAAGGTGATAGTGGTGGAGCATTGACAATTTGGGATTCTTCTTTACAGAGACATGTTGTAATTGGAACTGTACATGGAAATCCTAGTACTCAGAGAGCTTATTGTGCGTATGTTCGATCTTCCTCCTTCCTCGACTTCCTCCTTCCTTACTATCCCATATCCATCACCGGTGGTTCAGACCAAGTCTGTTCTTCTTCAACATTCTCTGTAAGTTATCCAAACTCCACAGTTACTTGGTCATGCACGGGGCCTTTGCGAATAACCTCGCAAAGCAATACTTCTTGTACGGTCTCTTCTACCGGTAACGGACCTGCCGTATTGAAAGCCACAATCAAGAGCGGAAAGTAATTAGTGGAGGCTATACCTCTTGTATGATCACCTATCGGAACACTGTGAATGGAAACGATACATGGTGTACGAGCCATTCCGGAAATATCTTCACCATCGAGTCTGATTATAATTTGAGTTCTTATGAGGTTCGGTTGCTGAGATATCCGGGGTTGAATGTGGTTATGACGAGGACCGCCTCGAAAGGTGATAATGATCTGACTAATATGCTCTCTCCGGGTTGGTATACAATGGAAGCTCGTTTGTTGGGATGCAAGAATGGAGATTGGGTAACTACTGGTGAGGTAGAGGCTGTGGATTGCTCCTCAAATTATAGCTTTTCTTTGACACCGAACCCTGCCACCAGCCTAGTAACGTTAACTCTAAATGATGTAAATACGCCTAGTCCACGTATGGAACCTATGTTTACGACAGAAAATGGAGGTGAGTATGAAGTACAAATCTGGTCGGAAACAAGCTTGTTGAAACAATTTACTTTCGATCGTCCTATAGTTGAAATCCCTGTATCGGAATTGAGAAGTGGAAGGTATTTTGTGATGGTTTTTGTGAACGGCAAGAAGCTGACTCAACAATTAATTATCAAATAGAACAGGCATAAACGTGGAGAATTACCGAGAGCCATCGGGTAAGTGAATCTTTTCCGGGTGGCTCTTTTTCTTAATAAAGTAATATGTCCTTGAGCCTTTCACGTTTCTTATCAGTAAGACGTAATCCTTTCGACAAATATTTCTCGGTGGAACCGTACTCTTTCTTGATTTTATGGAAAGCTAGGTCCATGAGCCCCTCGTTGGCCGTAAGGAAGACCGTAATGCTTTCTTGGGCGTCTGTGGAGAGATGTTTCACGATATCAGCTAAATGACTCGTATCGATATATTGATTGGATGTCAAGTAGTCTTCCATGATGGCGTCCCGGGGAATATCCAAGGCGGCGAGTAACATGGCGGTGAGAAACCCGGTACGATCCTTTCCGTAGGAACAACTGATGAGAATGGGGTAATTATCCTCGTTCTGGAACTGTTCCAGTACCTTGGCGAACTGATCGGTATTATCTGTCACGAATTGCAGGTACTCGTCTTCCATATATACCCCGGCGTCTCCTTTCCGCATTCGTCCCTCGATAACACGTTGGGGGGCATCGGCGATCTTGCCGACCGAGATGGGGATTTGCAGGATATTTGCTTTCGTATATTTGATAGGGGCGGTGAGGGTTTCTTGGTTCGTACGGAGGTCGATGATGGTCTTGATCCCTAGATTATCCAATCGGATGGAGTCCCATTCGCTCAAGCTGCTTAACTCGCCGGAGCGAAATACCTTGCCCCATTTCACCGTCTTCCCGTTTGTAGAGGTATAACCGCCTAGATCCCGGAAATTCTGTACGCTATCCATAACCGCCGAGCGTGCCCCGATGATCCGTGGGTATTTATCATTAAAAGAAAGGCGGAAATACTTACGTGATATATTATCGTTCGTGATGTAAGTAGCTACGCCATCCTTGATGTTGGCGTAAATGATCGGGGACTCGTTGGTGAAAAGATCCGGGTTGTCGGACACGGTCATCTTGACAATCCCCTCCATTACCGGATCGGTTTCCCATTTTATCACGTAATTTCCGATGTCATCACGTAGGCAAATAGCTCGTATGTCGGGTGCGTTAGAGGAACAACCCACTAACAGGATCACACTGGCGAATAGAGAGAGAATCTTTCCTAACATTGTCTTCTATGATAATAAGCTTTCCTTACAAAGATAGTAAAACAAGTTTTTCCCGCTTCTTCATTAATGATATTTAAGACTGACTAACATACTTCGCCGCGAACTCCTTGGATATATAATTATCATAGCTTTGGCAAACCTCGGAGGCGAGGTCCATTCCGCAGCGGATGATTTTTCCCCAAGTATCCTGATCCAGAGAGGGAAGGTCGGCATGGCGTACGTCATACTTTAGAAGTCCGTAGATAATACCCGCGTTAAAATTGTCGCCGGCGCCGATGGTACTAAGCGGCTGGATTTGCGGGGAATCGAAATGTCGTGTGAAATTACGGGTGTGGAGATTGACTCCGTTTGCCCCGTGAGTTGTTAAGAAACGATCACAATAAAACTGAATATGCTCTTTGTAAACCTCCTGTGCGTCGCTCTTGCCATAAAGGTTCTGGAAGTCCTCGTCCGAGCCCCGGACGATGTCGGCGAATTCCAGATTTTCCAGTACGGTAGGCATGAGGCGGATCGCCTCATGAGCGTGTGCCTTGCGGAAATTGGGATCGTAATAGATGATCGCTTTCCGTTCTTGGGCGTATTGCAGAAATTCTACCATACGAGTCCGCAAGACCGGGTTCAGGGAATAATAAGAGCCAAACACGAAAATATCGTCTTTCTCGATCTTAGGCAGGGGCACCTCCAGCCGTTGCGCCGGGTAATCCTTGTAGAAGATATAATTAGCGTTCTTATCGTCGTCCAGAAAAGCGAGTGATATAGGACTTTTCCCATCGGGGAAACGGTCTACGAACTCGGTCGTGATGTGGTTATCTTCCATGAAATCCCGAATCATGTCGCCAACCCGGTCGTTGCCCAGCTCGCTGATAAAGGATACGGGGACATTCAATCGACCTAATGATATCAATCCGTTGAAGACGGAGCCACCGGGAACGGCCTTCTGTGGTTGGTCGTTCCTGAAAATGATATCGAGGATGGTTTCTCCTATACCAAAGACTTTTCTCATGACTATATACTGGTTTGTTATTCGTTCTTGCTTAGCTCACGGCTCTTGGAGCCTAAGTAGCCCCCGTGATGGCGCTTGGCGTAATCCTTGTTGGTGAAATGGATACGCTTCATGGTTCCGACCACGAGGATATCGCCTATTACCGTCATGACGGTCGTGGAGGTAGTCGGCGTAAGGCCTAACGGGCAAACTTCCTTGGGAGCGCCGGTCAACAGGCATACGTTCGCCTCGGCGGCTAGAGGACTATCCGGGTTACTGGTGATAACGATAAATTTCATGTCTGGCACCAAACCCCTCGTGAGATCTACCAATTCCACCAGTTCACGTGTCTTTCCTGAGTTGGAGATCAATAACATGATATCGTTCTTGCATACGATTCCCAGATCTCCGTGTTGTGCCTCGCTGGGATGTAAGAAAAAAGCAGGTGTACCGGTCGAGCTAAAGGTGGTAGCGATATTCAAGGCGATTTGCCCGGCTTTACCCATTCCACTCATGATCAGTTTTCCACCTAGGTCGTGTACATGTTTCACTATAAGCGATACCGCTTCCTCATATCCGGGTGTAACGGGTATGTTGCGAACCGCTTCCGCTTCCTGCTCCAATAAAGAGGTGATATTTTCGTTTACCATATTGTTGATTGATTGTTTTACGGCATTCCTGCCTGAATAACGATCGCGAAAGTATTTATATTTACTGATATTGGCATCATCTATTTCAGACAATTTATCTTTTTAAGACGTTTGCGAATTCGGACTTCGGCTTCCATTTCGGGTATCCGGTATCTTGTGCCAGTTTATAACCGAGGTCGAAGAATAATTGTACTTCTTGTAACAGACCACTGTAATCATCCGTGTCGGGATGGGTCTGGTCGGTCGGTTTGTGGTAAGTTTCCGCCCAATAATGTGCGATATGCTCTTTGGCCCACTCCTTACCCTGTTTGCGGTTGTCGTTCCAACCTTTGGCGAACATGGCCGGGATGCCTTTTTGTACGAAAGGGAAATGGTCGGAGCGATAGAACATCCCGTTATAAGCGTCGGGGTCGGGCATGATGTAACGGTTGTATTTCTTCGCTAGCTCGGCTAGGGTATCATCCAGCTCGGAGTTGCCGTATCCGGTGATCGTGACATCGTTGTTCTCGCCCCATAGCGGGAAGACATCCAGATTGATTACGGCGGCTATCTTATCAATCGGGAACAACGGGTGCTCCACATAGTATTTCGTACCGAGGAATCCGGTCTCCTCGCAAGTAGGGGAGAGGAAGACGATATTCCGGCGGGGTTTCTCTTTCAAGGCATTGAAACAACGTGCCATCTCGAGCATCCATGCGATGGCTACGGCGTTATCGGTAGCGCCGTTGATGATACTGTCGCCGTTGATCGGTGCTCCATAGCCTAGATGGTCCCAATGGCCTAGATAAATAACACTCTCATCCGTGTTCCCGCTACCGGGAATATAACCGATTACGTTGGGGCTTTGCTGGCGGTCGAAGGTGTTCCTCATCGAGACGGTTACCGTAGATTTCAAGGAGATGGGCTTGAAGTCTGGCGATTTAGATTGCTCGATTAGTTGGTCAATGTCGTAGCCATTATCGGCCAGCAATTGCTTGGCGGCATTGAATTGGATCCAGCCGTTTAGCGGGCAATGATAGGCATCGCTATCGCTGTCCACATACATCTTAGATTGGGCGGAAGCTCGTACGACCGACCAAGGATAGCCCGCTCCCCGGTCTTCATGGATGATCAAAACTCCTTTTAATCCCTGTCGGGCGCCCTCCTCGAATTTATACATCCAACGACCGTAATAGGTCATGATATCACCGTTAAAATAATCCGTGTTGTCGCTTCCGAGTCCCGGGTCATTTACGATAACGACCGCTACTTTATCCTGCGGGTTCTCGATTCCCTCGAAATCATTTTTCCCATACTCGGGGGCTACGATCCATAGCCGGCGAATACCAGTTCTGCGTTGTCTATATCGATCTCCGGCTCGATCCGTGCGGAGAAAGCGGTGTAACCTTCCAACCAATCTAAGGGGATTTTCCCTTTCGGGGTCTTTAGGACCATCGGGTCCGGGCATCGTGTGCGTGAGGATATGATATTAACCTGTTGGAAATAAGAATCGCCGTTGATGGGTTTCAGCCCAACCTCTTTCATTTGGTGAGCGATATAGTTCACCGCACGGTCGGCCCCTTCCGAGAATGGTTTACGGCCTTGGCAGGAGTCATGCGAGATGGCCTCGGTGTATCGCTTTAAATGTTCCGTGGTCGCTACGCTTTTCGCTTTCTCTATATCATTACTTCCTCCTCCACAAGCGGTAAAAACCAAGGAAGTGATTGTTAGTAAACAGGTTATTATTTTCATGTTTCTCATAGAATTACAATGTTTTTTCAATCAGCCATTCACCTAAGTTGCGAGTGGCTGCGTCGAAAGCGACCCCCACTTTGACTACTTCCCGTTCGTCGGCCGTATAAGGAATCAGATAGCCTCGATCGTCGATTTGCCGAATCGCCTCTTCCGCCGTACCTCTCAGCTTAAACTCGAATACGTAGATGTAGCGAGGAGTTTTTACAATGGCATCGGCACGTCCTTGGGCCGAACGTACCTCGGCCTCGGTGAATTGTCCTAGTAGCTTGAATACGATGTAGAAAACCACTTGGTAATGACGCTCGGTCCGGTCATTCAGCTCGTAGGGTATGTCGGCGAAGAAAGCCTTTAGGCGGGTGAGGAAAGCCTCGGTGTTTCCGCTTTCCAGCTCTTGAATGAACTTTCCGATATAAAAGGGAGTCTCGGTTTCCGGTAAATGCGCATACATGGAGGCTACAAAATTCAAAAATCCATATTTAACTTCCTCATTCGGGTATCCTAACGTATATAACCGAAAACGTTCATCGTAGCTTTTGATTGTCAAATATCCGCTTTGATAAATCATGGGCACGGGATTATTGATGTTCGCCCGATCGTCCGAAAGGGATACCTCGGATACCTCTATCCCGTCCAGCTCCCGTATATCGTAATTCGTTTTCCGTAACATCTCCGCCAAGAATGTCGGGGTACCGGAAGCAAACCAATAGTCGTAAAAGACCTGTTTACTCAACACGTTCAATACGCTAAACGGGTTATAAAGGGTGATACCGCTGCGGAAATCAAAATGGTAGCCGTCGTATCGGCGTGTAATTTTCTCGATGGTATCTTCGTATGAAAGCTTATTCGCCTCGGCCAAGGCATAAAGCTCCGGCTGGAAAGTCGCCTCGATCTCGGGCAATGTCATGCCACAAAGGGCCGCGTATTGCGGGGCTAGGCTGATGTCGTTCAAATGATTTAGGTTGCTGAAAATACCGACTTGCGCGAACTTGGTGACACCGGTTATGAATACGAAGCGCAGCCAAGGATCGGCATCTTTGAGGACCGTATAGAAAGCGGTCAATAATTCCCGGAACTCGTTCTGTAGCTCTTCGTTGTGCAGGTTCCTAAGTAATGGCTTATCGTACTCGTCGATCAGTACGACCACCTTCCTTCCGGTTATCTCCGCCGCCCTTCGTATGATGGTCATGAACCGTCCGGAATAGGTGATACCCTCTCCTCCGGTATCATATATTTTTTCCCATTCCCTCAACTGGCGTTCCAGCATATTCTCCAATGCCTTGCGGCTATCGTACAACTCGGCGTTGAGGCTGAAATGAAGTACCGGATGCTCTTTCCACTCGGTCTCTAGTTTCTCTATGGCTAATCCCCGGAACAATTCTTTCTTCCCCTCGAAATATGCCTTGAATGTCGATAGCAGCAAGCTTTTCCCGAATCGCCGGGGGCGGCTTAGGAAATAAGGGACACCTTGGTATGCCATTTGATAAATGAACTCGGTCTTGTCAACATACAAATAGTTCTCTGTACGTAGTTTGTCAAAACTCTGTATGCCTATCGGTAATTTTCGGACGATATTTCCCATAGCCTTATCTGTTTAATTTACACAAATGTAGGTATTTTTTCCAAGGAGGCAAATAGATCGAAAAAAACACGTACGTCTTTTTTCGGAAACA
>ENA-OPXQ01001227-OPXQ01001227.1-human-gut-metagenome-genome-assembly--contig:-NODE-1227-length-14739-cov-2.161604_pt1 | contig 14739 bp, 8 predicted proteins | sample MGYA00241769_ERZ502042 | MGnify/ENA primary metagenome ERZ502042 (study PRJEB25962, sample SAMEA2041934) | human gut metagenome | biome: human gut; feature: human-associated habitat; material: faeces...
ATGAAGTGGTTCATCCCGATCGCCCAGAAGAACGACAGACGGGGTGCGAAAGCATCCACCGACATACCGGCTGCAACGCCCGCACGCAGGTACTCCAGACCGTCGGCCAGCGTGTAGGCCAACTCGATGTCGGCCGTGGCGCCTGCCTCCTGCATATGGTAGCCGGAGATCGAAATCGAGTTGAACTTCGGCATGTTCTTCGAGGTGTATTCGAAGATGTCGGCGATGATCTTCATCGAGAATTTCGGCGGATAAATATAGGTATTGCGCACCATGAACTCCTTGAGGATGTCGTTCTGGATCGTACCCGACAGTTGATCGAGGGTGCATCCCTGCTCCAGACCGGTCACGATGTAAAACGCCAGGATCGGCAGCACGGCGCCGTTCATGGTCATCGACACCGACATCCGATCCAGCGGAATACCGTTGAAGAGCACCTTCATATCTTCTACCGAGCAGATCGACACGCCGGCCTTACCGACGTCGCCCACTACGCGCGGGTGATCGGCGTCGTAGCCGCGGTGTGTCGCCAGGTCGAATGCCACCGACAGACCCTTCTGTCCGGCAGCCAGGTTGCGGCGATAGAATGCGTTGGACTCTTCGGCCGTCGAGAAACCGGCGTATTGGCGGATGGTCCAGGGACGCATCACGTACATCGTCGAGTAGGGGCCGCGGAGGAACGGTGCGATACCTGCCGCATAGTTCAGGTGCTCCATCTCCTCCAGATCCTTTGCCGAGTAGGAGCCCTTGACAGGTATCTGCTCGGCAGTCAGCCACGGTTCGGTTTGGCCGCAGCCTTTCGAAGCGCAGCAGCTCTTCTGCTCGCCTCCGTCATATGTTAAATCTGAAAATTTTGCTCTCATGACTTTTGCTTTTTAGATACCCATTTCTTTGAGGTAGAACTTCAGTGTTTCGAGTACGTTGCTCTTGACGTTGATGAAATTCTTGATGCCCTGGGCTTCCAGTTCGGGCATACATGCCGGAGCGCCCGCAACCACGAGGATCGCCTTGTCGCCGAGCAGCTCTTTCACTTTAGGAGCCGCCTCTGCGTAGTCGTCGTCCGATGCGCAGACTACGACGATCTCGGCTTTCGATTCCAGAGCGGCCTTGACGCCCTCTTCGATCGACTTGAAGAACGTGTTGTCGATTACTTTGATACCGGCGCATGCGAAGAAGTTGCAGGAGAACTGGGCACGGGCACGGGCCATAGCCAAGCTGCCGCAGGTCAGCATGAACGCCTTGGGCGCCTTGCCGCTGCGATCCACGTGCAGACGCATGGCTTCGAATGCCATGGAACCACGGTAGGGAGCCAGCGTGTTGCCTTCGCTCACGGGGCGGGTTACGGCGGCTTCGGTCAGCTCCTTGCCGGCGACCTCCGTAAAGTTGGGGTATTGGTTGGCGCCCAGCAGGATTTCGCGGCGCGTTGCGATGTTCTTGTCCTTGGCTGCGGCCGATGCCTTGACGCGCTCTACGATGAAGCCGCTTTCATAGGCTGCGGTGTAGCCGCCCTTCTCCTCGATTTCGCGGAAGAGTTTCCACGCCTCGTTGGCGATCGAGTCGGTGAGGTTTTCGATGTAGTACGAACCGCCGGCCGGATCGACGACCTGATCGAAGTGCGACTCGTGTTTGAGCAGCAGTTCGACGTTGCGGGCGATGCGCATCGAAAATTCGTTGGGATCTTCGTATGCCTTGTTGAAGGGAGTCACCTCGAGCGAGTGTACGCCGGCGATCGATGCCGACATCGCTTCGGTCGTGCCGCGCAGCATATTGACGTAGGGGTCGTATGCCGTCTGGTTCCACGTCGAGGTCACGGCGTGCGTGAACATCTTGCAGGGACAGTTCTTCGCGGGGTTATAGGCTTTCACGATGTTGGCCCACAACATACGGCCTGCACGCAATTTGGCGATTTCCATGAAGTAGTTCGAGGTGATGGCCTGCGAGAAACGGATCTTTTTAGCGGCCTCTTCGATCGTGAAGCCCATATCCATCAGGCGTACCAGATAGTCGTGACCGGCAGCAAGCGAGAAGGCGAGCGCCTCTACGATCGTCGAGCCGGCGTTGCTGAAGATTTCGCCCGATACCGTGATTACGCGGATACCTTTGTAGGTTTTGGTTTTCCGAACCAGGTCGGCGATCTTTTCGAAACATTTGGCACCGTTCTCCGAACAGAAGCTGCCTTTCGAAGTCAGTTTCTTGACCAGCGGGTCGATGCAGAAATTGATGTGCACCTCTTCCGCAGGCAGTTGTTCCTTTTCGATCTTTGCGATCACCAACTCTGCCACATGGGCGGTTTTACTGCCGCTGAAGGTAATTTCGACTGCAGGGATGTGAATATCCTTGAGCAGCGTATTCAGATCTTCTGCAGAGAAGGTCTCCGGAACGATCTGGAATTCGATCGAATCGACGCCCGCATTGAGGATCTTGAGCGCGATGGCGTTCGCCTCCTTGGGGCAATTGACGATGACCGTCTGGTGGATCTTCCAGCGGTTGTGGGCGCGGGTACCCCGCACGTAGGGGAAAACCCCGGCTTCGGAGCCGAGGAACTTCAGTCCGGCGAGGTTTTCAGCCCGGTAGTAGGGACGGACGTTGAAACCTTCCGGCGTTTTCCACACCAATTTACGCTCGTAGTCCGCACCTTTGAGGTCGGCCTTGATTACCTCCTCCCACTGCTCGGTCGAAACCGGCGGAAATTCGGTAAACAACTTTTCACGTTTGGTAGTTGCCATAATAAATTAGAGATTAGTATTGAAATATGTTCAATTGCTTTTAAACTGCCCGTAAAGATATAAAATAATTGCCGGATTGTAAGCAAGAAATGCGGAAAATAGCCGGTTTGTATCAACGAAGGCTCTTTTCGGCGGAGGTTTTGGAAATGCCCGGATCATGAATGGGACGATTTTTTGAAAAAATGCTATTTTCCGGAAAATAATGTCTGAAATCGACCGGTATGACGAATTTTCAGGCTGTTTTTTCGGGAAAAGTTGTTTTTTTATTAGTTTTTTCGAAAAATATTCGATTTTTTTCTGGGAGATGCGGTTTTTTGTACGTTTTTGTCGTGTCGAATATTTATCTTTGTACGCAGAAAGGATGCCGTCCGTCATCCGGGCGGAAATGTACGGGTTTTACGGTATTCCGAGTTCATAATTCGAATTGATTCCATGTCATTGCTCCGATTCAAAATGGTGGAGGCGGCCATCAATCACAAAGCCGTCGAAGTGAAGGCTCCCGAGGGAAGTCCTTCCGAGTATTTCGGTACGAAGGTATTCGGCCGCGAGGCCATGCGCCGGTATCTCAACAAGACGGTTTATGCCCAACTGCTCGATACGATGCAGCGGGGGACGCCGCTGACGCTCGAAGTCGCCGACGGCGTGGCTGCCGGAATGCGCCAGTGGGCGCTCGACCACGGTGCCGACCACTATACGCATTGGTTTCAGCCTCTCACGGGCGGTACGGCCGAGAAGCACGACGCCTTTGCCGAGCCGGACGGCTGCGGGGGTGTGCTCGACGAATTTTCCGGCAAGGTACTTGTCCAGCAGGAGCCCGACGCTTCGTCGTTTCCGAACGGCGGTATCCGCAATACGTTCGAGGCACGCGGTTATTCGGCGTGGGACCCTACCTCGCCGGCCTTCATCGTGGGCGGTACGCTCTGTATTCCGACCGTCTTCATTGCCTATACGGGCGAGGCGCTCGATTATAAAGTGCCTCTGCTGCGGTCGATTTCGGCCGTGAACAAGGCTGCGACCGAGGTGTGCCGCTATTTCGACAAGGAGGTGAACCGGGTGATTCAGTATTTGGGTTGGGAGCAGGAATATTTCCTGGTGGACGAAAGTCTTTGGGCCGTGCGTCCCGACCTGATGCTGACGGGCCGTACGCTCATGGGGCATGAATCGGCCAAGAACCAGCAGTTGGAAGATCACTATTTCGGCGCGATCCCCACGCGGGTCATCGCTTTCATGGCCGATCTCGAATACGAATGCCTGAAGCTGGGCATTCCGGTCAAGACCCGTCACAACGAGGTGGCACCCAATCAGTTCGAACTGGCTCCCGTGTACGAGGAGTGCAACCTGGCCAACGACCACAACCAGCTGTTGATGACCATCATGGACAAGATCGCCCGCCGTCATAATTTCCGGGTGTTGCTGCATGAAAAACCTTTCAAGGGAATCAACGGTTCGGGCAAACACAACAACTGGTCGCTGGGAACCGATACGGGCGTCAATCTGCTCAGTCCGGGTAAAACCGCATCGGAGAATTTGCAGTTCATTACCTTCCTGGTGAATGTGATTTCGGCCGTGCACAAGCATAACGGCCTGCTGAAGGCGGCCATCATGAGCGCCACCAACTCCCACCGCCTGGGGGCCAACGAAGCGCCTCCGGCGATTATTTCGACCTTCCTCGGTACGCAGGTTTCGGCCGTGCTGGATAAACTCGAGGCCAGCCGCAGCGATTCGGCGATCCGCTTCAATGCCAAGAACGTTTTCAAGATGAGCGGCATTTCGCATATTCCGGCTTTGTTGCGGGACAATACCGACCGCAACCGCACTTCGGCTTTCGCGTTTACCGGCAACCGTTTCGAGTTGCGTGCCGTCGGTTCTTCGGACAATTGCGCCGAGGCGATGATCGTGCTCAATACCGCAGTGGCGGACGAGTTTACGGCGTTCCGCGAGCGCGTGGATGCGCGTATCGAGGCCGGAGTCAGGAAGGAAAAGGCGATTTACGAGGAGCTCAAGAGTATGATCCGCTCTTCGCGGGCGATCCGTTTCGACGGCAACGGCTATTCGGAGGAGTGGCGGGCCGAAGCGGCACGCCGGGGGCTCGATTGCGAAACCTGTGCGCCGCGTGTATTCGACCGCTACCTCGATCCTTCGTCGGTCGAGATGTTCGCCCGCATGGGCGTACTCTCGAAGGTGGAGCTCGAAGCCCGAACCGAAGTGAAGTGGGAAACCTATACCAAAAAGATTCAGATCGAAGGCCGCGTGTTGGGCGACCTGACGATGAACCACATCGTGCCGATCGCTTCGCGTTACGAAGCTCTGCTGCTGGATAAGGTCTATAAGATTTCGCAAATCGGACAGGGGCCCGACGCTTCGGCCGATGTCGAACTCATCAAACGTATTCAGCAGCATACGGCTCTGATCCAGCAACTGACCCACGATATGATCGAAGCCCGCAAGGTGGCCAACAAGATCGAGGATCAGCGGGAGAAGGCGCTCGCGTACCACGATACGGTGGCGGTCTATTTCGACCAGATCCGCAAACACGTGGATCGCCTGGAGGAGATCGTGGACGACCAGATGTGGCCGCTGCCCAAGTACCGGGAGCTGCTGTTCCTGCGGTAGTTGCTTCGGCTTGCCGCTTCTGCGGGCGGAAACGATAATCGGGATAATCCGGCGGATTCGCCGGATTATTTTTTAACTTTGTATGCCTCGAAAACTTCGGAGCAGAATCAATGTAAGGATTTATGTATCGCAACCTGAGTGAATTTATCGCCCGCCTGGAGCGGGAAGGCGAATTGCAGCGCGTGAGCGTGCCGGTGGATCCGGTGTATGAGATCGCCGAGATTACCGACCGCATGTCCAAGCAGCCGGACGGCGGCAAGGCGCTGTTGTTCGAGCAGACGGGGACGCCGTTTCCCGTGCTGACCAATATGATGGGTTCCGACCGTCGGATGGCGATGGCGCTCGGCGTGGAGTCGCTCGACGAACTGACGCGACGGCTCGATGATTTGTTGCAGCAGGCCGTCACGCCGAAAAATTCGCTCCTGGATAAATTGCGGATGCTGCCTTTGCTGGCCGAGATGTCGCGCTGGTTGCCGCGTACCTCGTCGTCGCGGGGCGAATGTCAGCAGGTCGTGCTGCAGGGGGAGGAGTCGTCGCTCGATGCGCTGCCGGTGCTCAAGTGCTGGCCGTGCGACGGCGGACGCTTCGTGACGCTGCCGCTGGTGCACACCCTCGATCCCGAAACGGGAATCCGCAACGTGGGCATGTACCGGCTGCAACTGTTTGATGCCCGCACGACGGGCATGCACTGGCACCTGCACAAGACCGGAGCCCGTCATTACGAAGGTTACAGGCGTGCCGGGCGGCGAATGCCCGTGTCGGTAGCGCTGGGCGGCGATCCGGCTTATACGTATGCTGCGACGGCTCCGATGCCGGACAACATGGACGAATACCTGCTGGCAGGGTTTCTGCGCCGGCGCCCGGTGAAACTGGTGAAGTGTATCACCAACGATATTTATGTGCCGGCCGACTGCGATTTCGTGATCGAAGGGTATGTCGATCCGTCGGAGCCGAAGACGGTGGAAGGGCCTTTCGGCGACCATACGGGTTTTTACTCGCTGACCGATGAATATCCCCGCTTCCATGTGACGGCCGTCACGCGGCGGCGCGATGCCGTTTATCCTGCGACGCTGGTGGGCATTCCTCCGCAGGAGGACGCCTATATCGCCAAGGCCACCGAGAAGATTTTCCTGGCTCCGATCCGGCTGGCCGTACAGCCCGAAGTGAAGGAGCTGACGATGCCTGTTTTCGGTACGGCGCACAATTTGGCCGTGGTGTCGATCGACAGACGCTACCGGGGACAAGCCCATAAAGTAGCGCAGGGACTTTGGGGGGCCGGGCAGATGATGTTCAATAAATACCTCGTCATTACGGGCGAGGATTGCGACGTGCATGATCCGGACCGGTTGGCCGCCTTGTTGCGCCGGGCCGAGTTCCCGCGCGATTTGATTGTAAGCGAGGGAGTTTACGACGTACTCGACCATGCGACCGCGACGCCCGGGTTCGGCGGTAAACTGGCGTTCGACCTGACGGAGATCGATCCGTCCGCTCCAGCGGAGGCCGTTCGGCTTCCGGAGCGGTTCGAGCTGACGCCCGGTCTGGTCGAGGTCGCGGACGGACTTGCCGGGAAGTGGGGGGCCTTGCTGCTCTTTGCCGACGATACGGTGGAACAGAAGCCGGATCTGGCCGCTTTCCTTGCCCGAAATCCGTGCCGGGGGATTCGCTATGTCGTTCTTTTCGACGGACACGCCCGGACGCTGCGCCCGGACGAGCTGCTGTGGCTCGCTGCGGCCAATACCGATCCCCGGCGGGATGTGGAGTGCCGCGACGGTGTGCTGTGCGCGGATGCCCGGAGCAAGCGGCCCGGCATTGCGGGCAACCCTTCGCGTTTTCCCAATGTGGTGACTTCGCTGCCCGAGGTCGTTCGGAAGGTGGACGAACGTTGGGCGGAGTATGGTTTGGGTGAGCGGCTCGAATCGCCTTCCGACCGTTACCGGACGTTGTTGTTGTCCGACAAAGCTGCGTGGTAGAGGATGGCCGGACTTTTCCAGACGCGTGAGCGCCGGGCGCTCGTGGTGTTCCTCCTGCTGGCGGGAGTGTTCGTTGCCGGGCTGCTCCTGGCGGGAGAGCGCGGTATCTGCCGACCGGGCAGAGGCGGAGATGGAAGCGACGGTTGCGGCGGACTCCGTGAGGCTGTTCGAGTTCGATCCCAATACGGTGGAGTATGCCGATCTGCGGCGGCTGGGACTCACCTCCCGCATGGCGGTCAGCCTGCTGAAGTACCGCGCAGCGGGCAAAGTGTTTCGGATCCCCGAGGATGTGGCTACCTGCTACGGCATGACCGATTCGGTCTATTTTATTCTGGAACCCTATATTCGGATCGGACGCGAGTATGCGTTGACACCTTCTCCGCGTCGGGAATATCGGGAGTATGTCCCGCAGGAGCCGAGGAGGATCGTGCCCCGCGAACGATTCAGGATCGATACGGTGTCCGCATCCTATCTCGCGTCGCTCGGTTTTTCCGTCCGTCAGGCCGAGGCCATTGTCCGTTATCGGGATCTTTACGAAGGTCTTCGGGATGAAGCGGGTTTTCGGGCTTGCTATATGATCGCTGATTCGGTGGCCGATCTTTTGCTCCCTTATGTAATTTTTCCGGAACCGGAGCCCGTTCGCTCCGGATTGATCGAGCTCAACGGGGCCGATTCGGCGACCTTACGCTCGGTAGTTGGGATCGGTGAGAAGAGCGTCATGGCCATTATTCGATACAGGGAGCGGCTCGGCGGATTTTACAGCGTGGATCAGTTGGCCGAGGTTCCGCAGGTCACGGAGTCCAATTTCGAGCGGATCGTGAAACAAATTTACTGCGATAGTTTCAAAATTCGAAAAATTGATATTAACTTTGCACCTCCGAGTACGCTCAAGGGGCATCCTTATTTGCCGCCCGCCGTATTTAGGAAGTTATTTAGTAAAAGACAATTGAAAGGAGGTTGGAGTACCGTCGAAGAGTTGGTTGAAGAGCACATATTAACCCCGCGTGAGGCCGAGCGATTGGCCCCGTATCTTCGGTTTACGGTACGAGAAGCCTCGAAAGACATACCGAACGGGGAGTCGGCGTCGTCCGGATGGAGTCCCGCCCCGATACAAGACACGATCCATTAGAAATTAGAGTAAAAAACAATAAAAAAAGCAACGAATTATGATTATCATGCCGGTAAAAGAGGGCGAGAACATCGAGAAGGCCCTCAAGAAATTCAAACGTAAATACGAGCGTACGGGTGTTCTGAAGGAGCTTCGTCGTCGCCAGTATTTCACCAAACCTTCGGTTGCGAAGCGTATCGCCATGCAGCATGCCATTTACGTAGAGAAGCTGCACCGCGACGAGGAATAGGAAGATTTTTCCATATCTTAATCCTGATAATAGACAAGAATTTTTTATCTTGTCTATTATTTTTTTGTTGTTTTACAGCGGGTTGCTCTCTGTTTCTCCTGCAAAACTAAATTTTTTAGTTTGAAAACTATAAAAAATAGTTGTATGTGAAATTTTTTTAGTTATCTTTGTTTCAGAAGATTTTTGTGCAGGAGCCGGCAATGCGGAGCTGTGCTGCCGTTTGTGCAGGTCCTGTTTCGTTCGACTTTAACCGACATTGATTATGGAAAAGCTGACACCTAGAGAAGAGGAGCTGATGCGTTGTTTCTGGACGCGGGGCCCGTTATTCGTGCGCGAACTGGTTGCGCTCTGGCCCGAACCGAAACCTCATTTCAATACGTTATCGACGATGGTGCGTGGCCTCGAGGCGAAAGGGTACGTCGGACACAAGGCCTATGGCGGCACCTACCAGTATTATCCGCTCGTCAGCGAGGAGGAGTTCAGCCGCAAGACGCTGAAGGGCGTGGTGAGCAAGTATTTCGACAATTCCTACCTCGGGGTGGTTTCGTCGCTCGTACGGGAGGAGAAAATCTCCGTGGACGATCTGCGCGACCTGATCCGGCAAATCGAAAGTCAAACCGAAAAACGATAGTCCTATGCCGACCTTTCTGCTTTACAGTCTGAAGGCTGCGGGATGCCTGGCGGTCTTCTACCTGTTTTACAAGTTGTTGTTGAGCCGCGATACGCTGCATCGGATGAACAGGGTGTTGTTGTGCGGAGTGTTGCTGCTGTCGTTTTTGCTGCCTTTGTGTGTAATTACCGTCGAGAAGGAGTTGCCCGGGGTATCCGCCGCTGGGATCGACGTGATTCCGGAAAATTATTTCCGGCGGGACATGGTATTCGAAAACCGAATCCCCGACGATACCCGGGACCTGATGATAACAGAGGAGCCGGAGCCTGCTCCCGAACCGTTCGACTGGGGCGTTTTGCTCGGAATCATCTATTTTGCAGGGGTATTTGCGACGTTGGGATGGACCGTATGCAACATCGTGCGGGTTGTGCGAATGACGCGCCGCGGCCAGCGCATACCGCTTGGAAACGGGAGCGTTTTGGTGTTGTCGGACCGGATTCGAGCTCCGTTCAGTTGGATGAGATACGTGGTGATGTCCGAGGAGGATTATGCCTGCGGCGGAGGGACGATCCTCGTGCATGAACAGGCGCATCAGCGGTTGGGCCATTCGTGGGACCTGCTGCTGGTCGATTTGCTGGGGTGTTTGCAGTGGTTCAACCCCGCGATGTGGCTGTTGCGTGTGGAACTGCGTGCTGTGCACGAGTACGAGGCCGACGAGCAGGTGCTCCGCTGCGGGGTCGATGCGAAAGATTATCAGATGCTGTTGATAAAAAAGGCCGTTGGCGGGAGGTGGTACTCAATTGCCAACAGCCTTAATCATAGTAACCTTAAAAACCGAATTACCATGATGTTGCGTAAAAGATCATCGAGGTGGGCCAGGGCCAAGGCGCTCTATGTCCTGCCGCTTGCGTGCCTGGCGCTCGGCGCTTTCGCACAGACCTCCTATGTTCTTCCGGAGGACAAAACTACGAAAAATTCCGGAAACGGTGAAATGCCTCTTCCTGCTGGTGCGGACGGCCTCACAGTCGGTACACCGGAAGGGGGAATGCCACCGGTCGAAGGCTCCATGGCCGAATTGCTCGCTAATCTCGAGCGTACCGCTCTCGAAAAGCAAACGGCAGAATCGGGGGCGCACACCTTTACCGGACGCGTATTTGGCCGGGACGATAAGCCTTGGGCCGGTTATGAGTTTATTTGCAGCGGCGGCCGGCGGGTTGTGACCGATGCGGAGGGCCGCTTTACGATCGTTACGGAGAAGCCGATCGTTTGTTACCTTGTCGGAGGGGAGACGGATCAGAAAGTAAAATCAGTCGGTAGCCGCTTCGGAATTCCGATGGGGACGGACATTGCCTTGGAATTTCATTTGAAAGAGTCGCTTGCTCTGACCCACCTGCCCGTATCCGATGAACCGGTAGTGTATGCGGTTTATGGCGATCCGGCAGATTTTCGCTTCGATCCGGAACATCCGCCTCTGATAATGGACGGGGGCGAGGAATTGTCGGCTGAAACGCTGGATACCTATTTGGGGTTGCCGGAACAGAAGATGATTGGTGCCTGGATGGTCAAAGGGCCGGAGGCACTGAAGGGATACGGTACGCGGGCGGCGAACGGAGTGTTGTCGATTAGGGTTCAGACCTATCCTTATACGGAGTCTTGGAGTCCGGCCGATCCGTCCTTGTGGGATCCGGAGGATTTGGAGCTTTATCTGGTGTGGGAAGGGGATGAGTTGCCCGAACAGTTTGTCGCCCGCCGCGATGCGTACATGAAAGAGGAGTTTGCCAAGTTGCTGACTGCTGATGCCGGGAAACTCGAACGACTCGGGTATAAATCGGTCGATGGTGCGGAAGAGTGGGTGACTGTCGAGGTGAGCGACGGGGCTGCCCTCATTCCTTTCTGGATTGATCTGTCGGACGAGGGCTTGTATCTGCTTGACGGTGAGGAGATTGATTACAGACAGTTGGGCGCGATATCCCCGTCGAGTATCGCCACGGCTACCCAAATGACCTCCGGCGAGGCACGCAGACGCTACGGCGATCGGGGTCGTTACGGTGCGATCGTCTATACGAGTCGTCCGGAGTCGGAACGTGTGACAATCGAAGAGAAACAGAAGCCTTCCGATTTGTATCACTATATTACGGGCGATTTTGAACCGACGGGTGTGCCCGATACTTACCGGGTGCGGCGGATCGAGTTTAGCCATTCGATGCCGTTCGAATTCCGGCCATTGGTACTGTGGAATGGCAAGGTGTCGAATATCTATCTTTTTACTACTCCCGGTATCGTTCACGAGATAGAAACCGTTCGGATCGTAACCGAGCCGGACGAAGCGACGGTCGCCAGATACGGCGTATCGGCCCGGAACGGGGTGATCGAGGTCGTTTCCAAAACGGCTTCGCGTGAGGATGATTTCGAGGTGACCGTTTATGATAAATACAACAATCCGATGCGTTATCTGAAGGGTAGTTTCCGATCGGTGGATGGTAAAAATACCTATAAGGTGAGCGGATTGAAATTGCGGAACGTGCAGGGAGTACGTCCCGGAATGTTGCCGTTGGTAGCTGTGGACGGGCGTGTGGGGTCCATCACCGATCTGGAGAAGATTCCTGCCCGCAAGATCGAAACCATACAGATTTTTTCCTGGGAGGATGTATTCCGTGACCCGGCATTAGTCGAGCGTTACGGGGATGCCGCCCGTGTCGGAGCGATTCTTGTGACGACTCGTGATGCTGCGAAACAGGCCGAAAAAGAGGCCCGGAAGTCCGGTGCAGGTGAATCTGTCGTCGCATCCGTACCGGAGGGACCGTCGTTCGGTACGGTTCAGACCGGTAATACTCCGGTGGACGGGCAGGGCAAGGTGCGGATTTCCGAAGTTGCTGCACCGAACGATTCGTTCGTGGTTTCCGGTCACGATTTGAGTTCGATGCTCTTCCTGCTCGATGGCAGAAGGGTCGCAGCTGCCGAGGTAAAGGCTTTGAATGAAGCGGAAATCGAATCGATGTCGGTCTTGAAGGACGAATGGGCTGTCGGACGTTACGGCGAGGCGGCGGCGGATGGCGTGGTTTATGTGACGACGACTGAAGGTGCCCGGCAGTTCGACCGTCTGGAGTGTAGTTTCGAGCGTGGAAACTCTTTCCAGGAAGGTCCCGGTCTTTATCGGATCAAGGATACGGGAAACGGATTTACGATCCGTCCGCTCAATGGAGCCCGACCGCTTGTGTTGATCAACGGCCGGCAGGTCGATGATGACTATTTGAAGTCGATCGATGCGGGGAAGGTTCTGTGGGTTCGGATTCTGCAACCCGGGTTCGAATTGCTGGACCGTTATGGCGAGCGGGCGCGGGACGGTGTGATCGAGTTTACGACGAATGAATCCGGAGAACGTACGACTTTGGCGGTTTATTCGTCGAATGCGTCGGGCAAAACGCCTAATAAGATGACAGTTGTCAGGGAGCCTTCCGGCGCCTCCTCGGGGCGCACTTCTGTGTCAAAGTCGATTTCCGTGTCTAAATCGATTGCCACGTCGGCGCAGCCTTTGGAGGAAACCGTTACGTTGACCTATACGACCGGAGCGGATTCGGATTCGGTTTCAGTTGTTGATAACGGTCGTTCTCTGAAGCAGGTCGGTTTAATAGTATTGGATGGCGAGGAAATTTCTGCCGATCGCCTTTCGCAACTGGATCCCTCCCGAATCGACGCGATGACGGTATTGAAAGGAGAGCAGGGGGTCGAACGTTATGGCGAGAAGGGAGCGGAAGGGGTGATCGAGATCACGACGAAAAAAAATCGGAGCGGCGTGGCCGGCGAATGAATATAGAGAAGTTCCAATTCATAAGTGTTATTGTTCCGTCAGGGAAGCATCCTGCAGCCGCACTTAGTTGCGGGATGTTTTTTATAAAAATAGGAGCGTCCTGACGGGGACGCTCCTATTTTTATCTCCGGTCGTGGCGAACGGATTCTTTTCATACCATACGAAAAGAACATTCGTTCGGAGGGTGAATCCTTTAGTGAATCCGTCCTTCTTTGGCCTCGATGCACTCGGTTGCGTGAGGCACTTTCATCAGCCGCTCCTTGGGGATCAGCTTGCCGGTGGTTTTGCAGATGCCGTATGTCTTGTTCTCGATGCGTACGAGTGCCATTTCGAGGTTGCGGATGAATTTCATTTGATGGGCTGCCAAGCGGCCGCTCTCCTCTTTGGAGAGCGTAGTGGCTCCCTCCTCCAGCACCTTGAACGTCGGCGAGGTATCCTCCGTATCGTTCGATGCGGTGTGGGTTATCGTGGCGCGCAGGAGTTCGTAATCCGCACGTGCTGTTTCCAGTTTTTTGAGAATGAGCTGTTTGAACTCTTCCAATTCGGCGTCACTGTATCGGGTTTTTTCTGCTTCTGCCATAGTTTCAATATTTTATTTGTAATAATGTTATACTAAATTAAACAATATTCCCGTTACTTCCAAATTTTTTGCCGGAAACGTGCAGGTTCTCCTTTTTTGGTCAAATTTTGGTCACCGCGATACGGACCGGTTGCTCATCTACCTCCGACTCCACGACGAATTCGCCGCTGGGAGAAGGCACTCCTTCGATTTCGACAGCCAGCGTCTGCGAGGCGATGTAGTCGGCGAAGGATTTGAGCGCGGGAAGGACGAACTCCTGCTGTTCGATCTCCACACGGATTTTGTCCGTCACCTCGAAGCCCGAATCCTTGCGGATGTTCTGGATACGGTTGATCAACTCGCGGGCGATACCTTCGGCACGCAGGTCGTCGGTGATCGTGATATCGAGGGCTACGGTCAGCTTGCCCTCCGTAGCTACGAGCCAGCCCGGCATATCTTCCGAGGTGATTTCGAAATCGGCAGGGGTGACGGTGATTTTTTCGCCGTCCACGTCCAGCAGGGTTTCCGCCGATGCTTCGATCGCGGCTATCTGATCCTGTGAGAACCCGGCTACGAGAGCTGCGATCTGCTTCATCTGTTTGCCGTATTTGGGACCGAGGGTCTTGAAGTTGGGCTTGATGCGCTTGGTGATGAGTCCCGTCGTATTTTCGATCAGTTCTATTTCCTTGACATTCACTTCGCTCATAATGAGCCCCTTGACGGCTTCGATGCGGCGTGCGGTGTCGGCGTCGAGGACCGGAATGAGTATCTTCGTGAGCGGCTGGCGGACTTTGATGTTCACCTTGCGGCGCAGGGCCAGTACCATCGACGAAACCTGTTGGGCCATAGACATCATCTGCTCCAATTCACCGTCGATGAGCGAGGAGTCGCAGACGGGGAAGGTCGAAAGATGTACCGACTCGTCCGTGTGGCGACCGCTTACGGCGTTCAGATCGCGGAAGATACGGTCGGAGATGAACGGCGCGAACGGTGCGGAGAGCATCGAAACGGTTTCCAGACAGGTGTAGAGCGTCTGGTAGGCCGCCAGTTTGTCGCGTGTCAGACCGCCGCCCCAGAACCGCTTGCGGTTGAGGC
>ENA-OPXQ01001230-OPXQ01001230.1-human-gut-metagenome-genome-assembly--contig:-NODE-1230-length-14729-cov-2.524261_pt1 | contig 14729 bp, 10 predicted proteins | sample MGYA00241769_ERZ502042 | MGnify/ENA primary metagenome ERZ502042 (study PRJEB25962, sample SAMEA2041934) | human gut metagenome | biome: human gut; feature: human-associated habitat; material: faeces...
ACCCCTGACCCACGCATTACGAATGCGTTGCTCTACCAACTGAGCCATATTGGCATGACGAATCAGTCACGAAAACTATTATATCGGATTTTAAAAAAATTGCAACTATTTTTTTCAGAAATTTACAGAAACTCTATTGACATTTTATTTATAGAATATAAAATGTTTTATAGTTTGTTTATTATTAGTAAACTTTTTGTAACCATTCAGTATTTTTCAGGATTGGAGGCATGCGGTATGGATATTGGGAAACGAATGAAAGAACTTCGTATTCAATATGGACTGACGCAGCAGGAACTTGCCGACCGTTCGGAGCTTACCAAGGGATTTATCTCCCAGCTGGAACGCAACCAGAACACGCCGTCGATCGGAACACTGCTCGATATCATTCAGTGTCTCGGAACAACACCGGCAGAATTTTTTACCGATGAAGAACCGGAACAGATCGTATTTAAAAATGAAGACTTTTTCACGAAGGTGAATGAAGACAAACATAATATCATTGAATGGGTTGTTCCAAATGCCCAGAAAGATTCCATGGAACCCGTCAGATTAACCTTGAAAGCAGGTGGATCTTCCGACATTATGCAGCCCCATTCCGGTGAAGAGTTCGGCTACCTGATCAAGGGAACCGTCAAAATATATTATGGTGGAAAAAGCCATGTGCTGCACGCCGGCGAATCCTTTTACCTGAAAGCCGGCAAAAAGCATTACATAGAAAATCCCGGCAGCCGCGATGCCGTATTGATCTGGGTATCTACTCCACCAAGCTTTTAGATCACGATTGGTGGGATTCAGAAAGGAATTATGTTATGAGCAAAAAGCTAATCAATTTTGTCGATATTTCCAAGTCTTATGGAAACAATCTGGTACTTGATGAATTAAATTTATATATCCGCGAAAATGAGTTTATCACGCTCCTCGGTCCATCAGGGTGTGGAAAAACAACAACGCTCCGTATTTTAGGCGGTTTTGAGACGCCTGATAAGGGACAGGTCATCTTCGATGATGTCGACATTACCAGCCTGCCTCCAAATAAAAGAAATCTGAATACTGTTTTCCAGAAATATGCCTTATTTCCGCACATGTCGATCGCGGAAAATATTGCGTTTGGATTAAAAATCAATAAAAAGAGCAAAGAATATATCAACGATAAAATCAAATACGCATTAAAATTAGTGAACCTTGACGGTTTTGAAAACCGTTCCATCGACTCCTTAAGCGGTGGCCAGCAGCAGCGGATCGCAATCGCGCGCGCGATCGTCAACGAGCCGAAAGTGCTCCTGTTAGACGAACCACTCGGTGCACTGGACTTAAAACTGCGTCAGGATATGCAGTACGAGCTGATCCGCCTGAAAAACGAACTTGGAATCACTTTCGTTTACGTCACACATGACCAGGAAGAAGCACTTACCATGTCCGATACGATCGTCGTTATGAATCAGGGATACATCCAGCAGATCGGTACACCGGAAATGATCTACAATGAACCTACGAACGCTTTCGTCGCAGACTTTATCGGTGACAGCAATATCATCGATGGAACTATGATCCAGGACAAAGTCGTGGAAATCCTCGGTGTAAAGATTCCTTGTGTCGATGAAGGTTTTGGAAATAACACTCCGGTGGACGTTGTGATCCGCCCGGAGGATATTGAGATCGTAGAACCGGAAAAAGGATTTATGGAAGGTGATATCACCTCTGTGATCTTCAAGGGTGTCCACTATGAAATCGAGATTGTGGCAAACGGCTTTGAATGGCTTGTCCACACCACCCTGCTTCACAATGTGGGGGAGCATGTCGGAATCAATGTCATTCCATTCAACATCCAGATCATGAACAAACCGGAATCCGAAGATGAGGAGGCAGTGGAGATCGATGCGTAAATCAGGAAGACAGTTATTCGCCGGTCCATACCTGATATGGATCATCGGTTTTATCCTCCTTCCGCTGGCAATGATCATTTATTATGCGTTCACTACCTCCGGAGGAACTTTTACTTTTGAAAATGTGGCTGCCATCGCAGATCCCGTGCATGTCAGATCCATCCTTTTATCCTTAAAGCTTGGTACAATCTGCACGATAGTCTGTCTGTTGTTAGCTTACCCGCTCGCTATGATTTTAAATGGCTTAAAAATCAAGCAGCAGAACTTTGTCGTATTCATTTTTATTCTGCCAATGTGGATGAACTTCATGCTCAGGATCTTAGCATGGCGTCTGCTGTTATCCAACAACGGAATTGTCAATGCAATCTTCCAGTTTTTTGGATTTGGCACCGTAAAAATGCTCAATACACAGACTGCCGTTGTATTTGGTATGGTCTACGATTTTCTTCCGTTTATGATACTGCCAATTTACAACTCCATGGCAAGAATCAAAAATGATGTCATTGAGGCAGCAAAAGACCTTGGTGCAAGTGACGCCATCATTTTATTCAAGATCATCATTCCGCTGACCTTATCCGGCATTATCAGCGGCATTATCATGGTCTTTGTTCCTGCACTGACCTCCTTTGTCATCTCTGACCTGTTAGGCGGTGGAAAGGTGCTTCTGATCGGTAACGTGATCGAGCAGGAATTTATGCAGGGAACCAACTGGAACTTGGGCTCCGGTCTTTCCGTTGTGTTAATGATTTTTGTCATCGCAAGCATGGCTCTCATGAATATTTTAGATAAAGACGGCGGAGGTACTGCGGTATGGTAAAAAAAGCTGCGTCAAGAATTTATCTTGCACTTATATTTTTATTTTTATATCTTCCAATTTTAGTGTTGATTGTCTTATCCTTCAACAATTCCAAATCTCGTGTTGTGTGGGGTGGATTTACCTTAAAATGGTACGCAGAATGTTTTAAAAATGAGACGATCACAAATGCTTTTGTGACAACGATCCAGATCACACTCGCCGCTGCTATTATCTCAACGCTGCTCGGAACACTGGCAGCAATCGGTATCAGCGCCATGAAAAAAAAGAATAAAGCGATCATGTTAGGGGCTACTAACATTCCTCTTTTAAATGCAGATATTGTAACCGGTATCGCAATGATGCTTTTATTTGTAAAATTTATGAACCTTGGCTTTGTCACGGTCCTGATCGCACATATCACCTTCGACATTCCCTATGTCATCTTAAATGTGCTTCCGAAATTAAATCAGGCAAACCGTTACACTTACGAGGCTGCCTTAGACCTCGGTGCGACACCGCTCTATGCTTTTTTCAAGATCACATGGCCTGAGATCAAGTCCGGTGTATTCTCCGGATTTTTAATGGCAGTCACCATGTCACTGGACGATTTTTCGATCACCTTCTTTACAAAAGGTGCGGGCGTCAATACACTTTCTACCATGCTCTACACAGAGCTCCGGAAGGGGATCCGCCCGGAATTATATGCTTTATCGACCATTTTATTTTTGATTGCCTTCCTGCTCCTTCTCGTGATGAACCACCGTTCTTCCTCCGAGGGAAAAGGTGCAAAACAGGCAATCTAGGAGGCAGCTATGAAAAAACGACTTGCAATGCTCTTTGCACTGTGCCTCATGACAGGTGTTCTCTCCTCCTGTGGAAAAGACACCAGTTCCACTGAGACAACAAAGAAAGATGACAATACGCTTGTAATTTTAAATTACGGAAAATACATTGATGAATCTGTTCTTGATCAATTTGAAAAAGAGACCGGCATTAAGGTCAAATTAGAGGAATACGAAAGTCCTGAGGAAATGTATACCAAGTTTTCTGCAGGCTCCATCAATTATGATCTCGTCTGTACCTCAGATTACATGGTGGAGCGTCTGATCAACGAAGATCAGGTGTTAGAGATCAACTTTGATGATTTCGAATATTATAAAAATCTTGATTCATCCATTATTGAAGCATCACAGATTTTTGACCCGGAAAATAAATATTCCATGCCTTATTTTTACGGTACGCTCGGTATCCTCTACAACACGACGATGGTATCCGACGAGGAAGTATCCACCTGGAACGTTCTCTGGGATGAAGCATACAAAGACTCGATCATCATGCAGAACTCTGTCCGCGACAGCTTTACCCCGGCATTAAGACTATTAGGCTATGATATCAATACGACCGATGAAAATCAGTTAAATGATGCCCTTGATCTTCTGATCCGGCAGAAACCGCTCGTCTATGCCTATTATGTCGATGAGACCGGAGATGAAATGGCAATGGGAAATGCGGCGATGGCTCTTGTTTATTCCGGGGAAGCTGCTTACGCCATGGAATTAAATGATGACCTCTCCTACAGTGTCCCGGAAGAAGGCTCCAACCTCTGGATCGACTCCTGGTTTATGCCAAAATCCTGCCATAACACCGAATATGCAGAAAAATTTCTGGATTTTCTCTGCCGGGAAGACATTGGCATGCTAAACTTTGACTATGTTTATTATGCTACGCCAAATCTCGCTGTCAAAGAAAATTTAGATGAGGAAACATTATCCGACACAACGATTTTCCCGACAGATGAGACGCTTGCCAATTGTGAGGTGTATAAACAATATGACATCGACACGACAAAGTTATCGAATTATCTCTGGAAAAAATTAAAGTCCGAATAATAAAATTTTTCGAAACTTTTTTCTTTTCCTATTGTTTTTCCATTTTATCCATGATAAAGTAAATCCACGCAGTTCCCGATGCGTGGATTTTTTTATAACAGATGTTTGAATTTCCAGTCTGTTATCTGCATATCGTTTTATCATCCGACTGATACGGAATGTAATTGTTTTCCCAGGGCATCTGCCATTGGGAGGATTTTTATGACATATCAGGAATTCAAAGAAAATGTAACAACAGTCATTCAGAACCGGCTTGGTTCTAATGTGAAAGTGACGATTCAGGAGATCATCAAAAATAATGATACTCATTATGATGGTCTCACGATCTTATCCAATCAGCTGAATATATCCCCAACTATTTATCTGAACTTTTATTTTAAACAATATTTAAAGGGCAGATCCTTAGAAGAGATCTGCCATGATATTTTATCTGTTTATGAGGAGAACAAGCCGTCCGGAAATATCGATATCTCCTTTTTTACAAACTATGAGCAGGTAAAAAAACGTATTGTGTTTAAACTTATCAATTATGAACAGAATAAAAATTTGCTGCAAAAAATCCCTCACATAAAAATATTAGATCTCGCCATCATCTTCAATTGTCTTGTAGATGCTGACGAGACCGGAAATGCAACAATATTAATTTATAACCAGCATCTGTCTCTCTGGAATATCACCAAGGACGACCTCTATCATCTCGCCATGAAAAACACTCCTGCTCTCCTCACTTATGAACTGCGGGACATGTCAGATGTTCTGATCGAGTTAATGGCCGGTGTTCCATGCGATTCCATGAAGGAAGAATTTGAATACATGGTTCCAATGTATGTGCTCTCCAACAAAAGCAAACTGAATGGCTCCGGCTGTATTTTTTACCACAACCTGTTGCATAATCTCTGTGAAAAACTAGAATGCGATCTCTATATTCTTCCAAGCAGTATTCACGAAGTAATCCTGATCCCCGCATACGACCATGATTCTTATGATGAACTCACCTCTATGGTAAAAGAAGTCAATTCTACACAGTTATCCAAAGAAGAGATTTTATCCGATCATGTCTACTTTTATTCCCGTGAGACTGGTCAGATTTCTATGTGATCACTTCTATGTAACTTTATTCAAAATCGGTAAGTTTTTCGTATAATGCTTCATATTTACCGGCAGAACGATTCCAGGAAAAATCCTGCTTCATTCCCCTCTGGATCAATCCATTCCAGTCTTTCTTCCTGTCACGGAAAACAGAGATGGCATAGCGGATTGTTCCAAGCATCTCATGGGCATTGTAATTTGCAAAAGAAAAACCGGTTCCCGTATGTTCATATTCGTTATACGCTTCCACGGTGTCTTTCAGACCACCGGTTTCCCTTACGATCGGCACGGTTCCATACCTCAAGCTCATCAACTGTGATAATCCACATGGTTCAAATAAGGATGGCATCAGAAAGGCATCGCAGGATGCGTAGATACGATGTGCCCGCTCCTCGGAATAACCGATCGTAGCCTGAATTTTATCAGGATATTTCTGTGCAAAATAACGGAACATATCCTGATACTGATCCTCACCCGTTCCTAACACAGCAAGCTGCACATCCTCGGTTGCCAGCAGTTCATCCATGATATAAGCTACCAGATCAAATCCTTTCTGGCTTGTCATTCTCGATACAATACCGATCAGCATGGTATTCTCTTTCACCGGAAGCCCGAGCTCTTTCTGCAGTCTGGCTTTATTCAGCTTCTTGCCTTCCTGAAAATTCTGCTCATTAAAGTGATTATAAATATATCCATCTTTCTGTGGATCATATTCTTCGTAATCCAATCCATTTAAAATGCCATACAGATCATTTTTTCTGGCACGCAGCAGTCCGTCTAAGCCCTCTCCACCCTGTTCTGTTGTGATCTCACGGGCATAAGTCTCACTGACAGTCGTCACTGCATCCGCATAGACAATGCCACCCTTTAAATAATTGGCCTCCCCGTAAGATTCCAGTTTGTCCGCCGTGAAAATCTGTTCCGGCAGACCTGTGATATCCATAACTGCCGGAAGACTCCAGCGTCCCTGAAACTTCAGATTATGGATGGAAAATACAGTCCTGATCCCCCTGTAATAATTTTCATCCCCATAAAGAGTTTTCAAGAATACCGGGATCAGACCTGTCTGCCAGTCATGGCAATGGATAATATCCGGACAGAAATCAAGAAACGGCAATGCCTCTAAGACTGCTTTTGAAAAATATGCAAACTTCTCAATATCCTGATACAGTTCATTGTACGGCTTATCTCCGGCAAAATAAAATTCATTATCTACAAAATAATAGGTGATACCATCCTGTTTTGCTTCAAAAATGCCGGCATATTGTTTCCGCCAGCTCAAATTCACATAAAAATGACATTTAAAATGAAGCTGTCCCTTAAAACGTTCGTCCATGCACAGATACTTCGGTAATATGATACGCACATCATACTTTTTCCTGTCAAAATACTTTGGCAGGGAACCGGTTACATCTGCAAGGCCTCCTGTTTTGATAAAAGGAACAGCTTCTGAAGCAGCAAATAGTATTTTCTTCATGTTATAACCCCTCCAAACCCCGAAATACTTCGAAATCTTAAGAATATTATAACTCATTTTTTTCGCTCTGAAAAGGTATTAATACATTTTATATTCCAGCCGGATACGGTCTGTGATCAACGCGATAAATTCAGAGTTTGTCGGCTTTCCTTTGCCATTGTGAATGGTATAGCCAAACATCTCATCAATCGTATCCATCTTACCTCTGCTCCATGCCACCTCAATTGCATGACGGATGGCACGCTCCACGCGGCTTGAGGTTGTCTGGTATTTTTTTGCAATGGTCGGATATAAAATTTTTGTGATGGAATTTAACATATCCATATCATTGACCGACATGACAATGGCATCACGCAAATACTGATACCCCTTGATATGTGCCGGAACACCGATCTCATGAATGATCTCAGTCACATCTGCCTCAAGATTCTTCTCGCTGACATCCTCTGCCTTCTCGTAGGCATTCACCTTGCGCGGCTCCGTGCTCTTTCCTGTTTTTGCTGTCTTTGCCTTCTTGATCCGGTTGATCACCATGTCATTGTCAAACGGCTTCATAATATAGTAATCTGCACCTAATTCAAATGCATCTTCCGTAATTTTTTCCTGACCGATTGCACTGATCATAATAAACGTCGGATGTTTTTTGATTGTCTTATCATGATTCACACGGTCTAATACTCCAAGTCCATCTAATTTTGGCATTACAATATCAAGCAAGACAACATCCGGTTCCTTTGTCTTGATCACATTGTAAGCCTCTTCCCCATCTTTAGCAGTTCCAACGACATTGAGTTCCTCATCACTCTCGATGATAGCCCCCAATAACCGCAACATTCTCTCATTATCATCTGCGATTGCTACATTCAGTTTCTCCATGCTGGTCCTCCTGCTGACTTATTTCAAACATATGTAAAAGCCACGTCTTCCCTTTTCCTGGCAAATCTTTACATGTGTTATCAGCATACTCATTTTCCTCTCGTAAATTTTGTCGAACTTCGTCGGCAAGTGTACCAAAAGACTTTATTTTACAATTTCTTTTTTCATTCTACCATATTCTCAATAAAAATCCCATAGCCCATGGACGAATCTGAGACAAAGACATGTGTCACGGCGCCGATTATTTTTCCATCCTGAAGGATGGGACTGCCACTCATTCCCTGCACAATACCGCCTGTCATGTCTAAAAGCTGCTCATCCGTCACCCGGAATAGAATTCCTTTATTCGCCTCTCTTCCACTGTAATCAAGACTCTCTATCTCAATCGCATACTCTTTCTTCTCTCCGGTAAAACCACAGATGATCGTCGCCGGTCCCTGTTTAATATCCTGCTTGTAACAGATGTTATAGTAATCTCCACGCGGCAGTGCTGCAATATTCCCATCCAGTTTTCCATAAATACCAATGTCTGTATTTTCCTCGATTGTTCCAAGGCAGTCAGCACTCTGGTAACGGATCATCCCAGACAATTCGCCCGGATTTCCTTTTTGTCCTTTTTTCACTCCGATGATCTGTGCATTGTATACATAGCCTTCACGCATCTGGATGCGCTCGCCGACATCTCCATCGCTGACGGCATGCCCTAAAGCACCATAGGTTCCATCTTCTTTGTAATACGTCAAAGTTCCTATTCCGGCAAGATCATCACGCACCCATGCTCCTAGCATATACGTTCCATTTTTATTTTGTACGGGTGTCACACCAACCTCAACCTCTTCTCCCTTGCGGTTAATTTTAAGAATTTCTTTTTCTGCACCGTTCTGCTGTACCAGGCGCTGCAGATCCTCCTTCTCTGCAACCTTCTCCCCATTCACACTTAATATATAATCTCCGGCTTTCAAAATGTTCTCCGCAGGTGCAGCTTCACTTCCATCCGGCCGTTCCACTTCACTGGTACCGATCACGAGGACACCTCTTGTCTTCACATAGATGCCGATCGGCATCCCGCCTGCATAGACCGCATCTCCGTCCACAAGTACAACTTCTATATCTTTCACCGGAAAAATACCAAACAGGCGGCAGGTGACAATGTAGGACTGCCTCACATTGGCATTATTTGTGCTTTTTGCTACAGGCGAGCTATCCTCCTGTATTTCCATTGTCACAGGTACCTGAAACTGGTAATCGATTGCTTCCCCTGCTTTCACATATATCTGATCCGGTATTGATTTTTCAAATGTATAGACCGCAAATAAAAATACGATACAATAACCTGCATATGCAATTCCACGAAAAAAACTTTTGTATCTGTCCATTTTTTATCTCCTGCACCCCAATGAATATCGGGCTATTTTCCTTGTCTCCATAACAAAAAGAGTACATATACGCTATGTACCCTTTTATTATGTGTCTCTTTCTTTTTTTCAAACTGTCTTTTTCGTGTCAATTAATGGCATTTTTTCTGATATGCAAGTTCTTTCATCTCTCTTGCACTCTCCCGGACTTTCTCTGTGATCTCCACACCGCCGAGCATTCTTGCCAGTTCGTCAATACTCTCCTCCCCAGAAAGACACTTGATCTTCGATACCGTGGTCTTGTTTTCCACAGATTTTTCGATCAGATAATGTGCGTCTGCCATTGCAGCGATCTGCGGTAAATGCGTGATACAGATAATCTGATGATTTTTTGCAAGCACATTCATTTTTTCCGAAACCATCTGTGCGGTGCGTCCGCTGATTCCACTGTCAATCTCATCGAAAATGAGTGTCTCGATTGCATCCTGATCTGCCAATACCGTTTTGATTGCAAGCATAATTCTCGAAAGTTCACCGCCGGATGCGACTTTACCCAACGGTTTTACAGGTTCTCCAGGATTGGTGGAAATCAAGAACTCCGGATCATCAGTTCCGTTTGCCGTATAGTCTGCGGTCTGTCCAAACTCCATCTCGAATTTCACATCTAAAAAGTTTAAGTCTTTCAATGCCTCTGTCACAGCACCTGTCAGTTTTTTTGCATATTTTTTACGGATTTTCGATACTTTATCACAGTATTTTGTTAACTCCTGCTCCGCATCTGCAAGTTTTTGCTTCAAATTTCCAATATACTGGTCAAAATCCTGCAATTGTTGCAATCGGCCTTGTTTTTTCTCCAATTCAGACAATATATCTGCAATCGTGCTTCCGTACTTTGATTTTAAATGATTCAGCTCATCCAGACGTTTTTCCATCCGGTAAAACGTTTCATCGTCAAACTCCGTCTCGTCAATATAATCTGCAAGCTCACGATTAAAGTCATTTACAAGGTTATCGATTTCTAATAACTGCTCTTCCAGCCCTTTTACTTTTTCATCATATGCAGACGCCGCATTCAATTCCCGCAATGCCCTTCCGGTAAGTTCAGATACGTTGTCACTCTGATTTCCGGTATACTGATAGGCGGCATTCACCGCCTCCATGATCTTCTTTCCGTTGGAGAATTTCCGGTAGTCAGCCTCCAATGCCTCATCCTCGCCCTCTTTTAAGTCCGCATCCTCAATTTCTTTGATCTCGTATTCCAAAAATGAGATCTCCCGGAGCCGTTCTTCCTCGTCCACATCTGCCGCCTTCAGTTCTTCCAGCAGAGCACGGTAATTTTTGTAGGCTTCCCTTAACTTTTCCTTTGGATCAAAAATTTCTTCTTTTGCATAATCATCTAAGATTTCAAGATGTTTCTTTTTCGACAAAAGCGACTGATGTTCATGCTGTCCATGAATGTCGATCAAAATTGAGGCGATCTCACGCATTTTGGATGCCGGAACACTCTCTGCATTCACTTTTGCAACACCTCTGCCGTTGACGATCTTCCTGCTTAAGATGACTTCGTCATTCTCCGGGAACACGTCCAGCTCTCGTAAGAGTTCTTTCTGTTTTTCATCCGTCACAGAAAAAATAAGCTCCACCAACGCATAATCCGCATTTTCACGAAGCATCTCCTTCTGTACTTTTTCCCCTAACGCCAGATTGATAGAACCAATGATAATTGATTTTCCCGCACCGGTCTCACCGGATAAAATGTTTAACCCATTCCTGAAATCAACCTCTGTCTCGTCAATCAACGCCAGATTTTTCACATGTAGATTCTGTAACATATAGTCTCCTTCTACTCTCCCCAAAAGTATATGTTCTAATCTTCTACAAGCTTACGCAGACGACTCATCACTGCAATCGTGTCATCTACGCTTCGCACTGCACACATTATGGTATCATCACCGGCAATACAGCCGACGATCTCATGCAGATGCATGGCATCTATCGCTGCCGCAACTGCCATTGCCATTCCGGAAACCGTTTTGATCACCAGAATATTCTGCGCCATATCCATAGACACAAAAGCATCCCGAAAAACACGGGTATATTTTTCGGAAAGGTCTTCATTCGCCTCTGTCAGGGCAGCGTACTTCTGTCGACCATTACTCATAGCAACTTTCGTAAGTTTTAATTCCCGGATATCTCTGGAAACCGTTGCCTGTGTCACCTGATATCCTTCTTTCTGGAGATAATCGGATAACTCTTCCTGTGTCTCAATATCATGTTTTTTTATCAGTTCCAACATTTTTGTCTGACGTTTTGTCTTCATTTCCGGTCTGACCTCCTAAGCTTTGTGTTTATGTATAAGCTTTCATTTTTTTGCGCAGTATTTCCAGAAAGCTCATATTGTTGAGTTTACAGATTCTTGTTGTGGAATCTGCTTTCCGGATCAGAAACTTATCTCCAACCTCTAATCCCACAGCATTGTCCCCATCAAAGCTGACTTCCACTGTCTCGTCCTTCTGGGAACGTCTTTCGCCAATTTCGATCATCACTTCGTCTTCAGCACCGATCACAATACTTCTGGAATTCAAATTATGCGCATTGATTGGAGTGATAATGATCATGCTTGCCTTCGGATCGACGATCGGTCCGCCTGCGGACATATTATAGCCGGTAGACCCTGTCGGCGTGGAGATGATGATTCCATCTGCACGAAATGTATTCAGATATTCCCCATTGACAAAAACGATCAGATTTACCACTGACAGCGCCCCTGTCCGGTGGATGACGATATCATTGAGTGCCACTTTGCGCTCTGTCTTCTCACTCTGCTTGATTCCATAACCGCAAAGCATCATGCGTTTCTCAACGGTATAATGTTCTTCCATCAGTTCATCCACTGCTGTAAAAACATTTGACTCCTCCAGTTCGCAAAGATATCCGAGTGTTCCAAGATTGACTCCGATGAGCGCCATATTTTGTTCCACCAGTTTGGAAGCAGCCCTGATCAACGTACCATCTCCTCCTAACACAAGCACACACTCTGTCTCCGGTGCAACCGCATCAGCCTCAGGTGCTGCGTGTTTTGCATCATCTCCGGTACTCGTAAAGCACTGGCAGCTGCCACCCTTTTTTTCGATATACCCTTTGATCTCATTGGTCAGTTTTAAGTTTTTATCTTTGAATGCATTGGTGATAATCAAAAAATGTTTCATATTATTTGTCCAGTTCTCCATGTGCAGCCTCTACCACTGCATAAACATCGACGGATTCCTCTCTGCTGCCTTCGGCTTCTTTTCTGATATAGACAAGATACTCAATATTTCCCTCAGGTCCCTTGATTGGCGAATACTCCAGATTTAAAATGTGAAATCCAATCTCCACTGCAAAATCAATTACTTTGTGGATGACTTCCTCATGAACCGCTTTATCCCTGACAACTCCCTTTTTTCCTACCTTTTCCCTGCCGGCTTCAAACTGCGGTTTAATAAGGCAAACCATCTCGCCATTATCGTTTAACAGCTCCCTTGCAGGTCCTAATACTTTGGTCAGAGAGATAAAGGAAACATCCACTGACGCAAAATCAAGGCGGTCTGCGATATCTTCCGGTTTCACATAACGCATATTTGTCTTTTCCATACAAACAACACGTTCATCATTCCTGAGTTTCCAATCAAGCTGTCCTCTTCCAACGTCAACAGAAAATACTTTTACAGCTCCATTCTGAAGCATACAGTCTGTAAATCCTCCAGTAGAAGCCCCAACATCCATACAGGTTTTATCTTTTAAGGAAAAGCCGAACTGTTCTACAGCTTTCTCCAGTTTTAAGCCACCACGACTTACATAGCGAAGCGTAGAACCGTGAATCTCAATGGTTGCGGCAGCCTTCTCATCAAAGGTGCTTCCGGCCTTATCTTCTCGCTGGCCGTTTACGAAAACGACTCCTGACATGATCATCGCTTTTGCTTTCTCTCTCGACGCAGCATGTCCCTGCTCTACTAACAATACATCCAAACGTTGTTTCATTCTAATTCATCCTATCTATTATCGACTTTACAATGGAATCCGCATTGATTCCGGCTTCTTCTCTTTGCTCATTCACAGTGGCATGACCCACAAAATAATCGGAAATACCCAGAGTAAGAAGCTGATTCTTGCATACATTTTTATGGAGAAAAGCAGAAACCATCTGCCCATATCCTCCGATTAACTGATTCTCTTCTACAGTAACAATAAGTGAATATTTTTTGGACAGTACATGCAGCATCTCTTCATCCATTGGGCGAATAAAACGAACATTTACAAGCCCCGGATTATATCCCTGACTTTTAAGAAGCTGCACTGCTTTTTCACATTCTTCCATAATATTTCCTACTGCCAGGATTACGACATCCTGTCCCTCGTAAATCATTTCACTCTTTCCAAGTTCTATCGGAGCATTATATTCAGATAAACCATCATATACACTACCTCTTGGATACTTCATAGCGATTGGTCCATTATACTCTAAGGCAAACTTCATCATTGCTGGCATCTCTTTTTCATTCTTTGGAGCCATCAATACCATATTTGGAATATGACTCAAATAAGAAATATCAAAAATTCCCTGATGTGTCTCTCCATCTGCGCCTACAAGACCGGAACGATCAATGCCAAAAAATACAGGAAGCTTCTGGATACATACATCATGAAGGACCTGATCATATCCTCTTTGCAAAAAAGAAGAATATACCGCAAAAACCGGACGCATTCCCTGCGCAGCAAGCCCGGCTGCAAAAGTAACAGCATGTTCTTCTGCAATACCAACATCAAAAAAGCGCTTTGGATAATGCTTTTTAAAAGCTTTTAAACCTGTGCCAGATGGCATAGCCGCTGTGATTGCCACGACCTTTTTATTCTCCCTGGCTAATTCCACCAGGCTCTCAGCAAATATATCTGTGTAGGTCTTTTTCGTTTTCTTTGCTAAAACCTCTCCGGTCTCTTTATCAAATGGCCCGATTCCATGAAACTTTTCTGGATTCTTCTCGGCATACTTATATCCCATTCCCTTTCGGGTAATCGCATGAATCAAAATAGGGCCTTCGTGCTGTTTCGCTCTATTGATTGCGTGAATCAGTTCATAAATATCATGGCCGTTTACAAGTCCATAATACGTAATCCCCATATTTTCAAATAGCATTCCTGGAATAAAAAGCTGCTTGATGGAATCTTTTGATTTCTTTAATGTTCTCGCAACACTTTTTCCTACACCGGGAATATTATTTAGTGCATTTTCTACATTCTCCTTAAACTCACTGTAACTTCTTCTAGAACGCAAATCGTTTAAATAACGGCTCATTCCCCCAACATTCTCTGAAATCGACATTT
>ENA-OPXQ01001236-OPXQ01001236.1-human-gut-metagenome-genome-assembly--contig:-NODE-1236-length-14647-cov-1.653783_pt1 | contig 14647 bp, 8 predicted proteins | sample MGYA00241769_ERZ502042 | MGnify/ENA primary metagenome ERZ502042 (study PRJEB25962, sample SAMEA2041934) | human gut metagenome | biome: human gut; feature: human-associated habitat; material: faeces...
CGCGAAAGTGAAAATGGTGCAGCACAGGTCAATCCAGAAGAATTATTAGACGTTAAAAAATTATTAGAAGAGAAGATTGATACAAATAAATATCAGATTCTGATCAAGCCACACCAGTTTGTTTATAAACAGTTGAAGGATCTCGAGGAATACAAGGGATTACTAGTTCCAGCTACATTGGATGCAAATCAGATCATGTCTGCAGTTGATATTTTAATTTCAGATTATTCTAGTATTTTTCTGGATTATATGGCCTTGGACAGACCGGTTTTATTCTATATCCCAGATCTTGACAGTTACAAAGAAAAACGAGGATTAGATGTTAAACCAGAGGATTTGCCAGGACCATACAGTAACAATCTTGTGGACGTTGCGGATTATATCAATCATATTGATGAGATAAAAGTAAAGTATAAAGATGCATATCAAGAGATGAAAGACCGCATATGCAAACATGATGATGGTAATGTATCAAAGAGAATCGTAGACATTGTATTCAAAGGTGCAAAAAGCAATTTTACTTATAGTGGAAAGCATAATAAAAAACGTTTATTGATTTCGTGTGGAGGATTGCTGGAAAATGGAATCACGCATTCTTTCTTGAGTCTCTTAGAGAAGATTGACTATAATGAGTGGGATGTAACAGCTTTAGTTGGAGATGATATCAATGATCCAGATAGACATTATAAGGTAAATCATATGAATTCGAATGTTAGGACATTGGTATTATGTGGATTCCGAGTAGCAACACTTGATGAAGAGCAAAGAAGAGAGTTTGTAGTAAAAAGAGGATTGTATAAATCTATTTGGAAAAAGGTATGTCCATGGGAGATGTTGCAAAGAGAAACCAGAAGGTTATTTGGAGAAGCAGAGTTTGATTATGTAGTAGATTTTCAGGGATATGACACAGTGCTGACATCTGTCCTTTCGCAGTGCAAGGCGAAAAAGAAGTCTATCTGGCTTCATAATGATATGCATGCAGATATGAATAAAAAAGTAAATGGCGTAATGAAGAATTTTGAATGTTTGAATTATAATATTTCTTTATATCCATACTTTGATAATCTGGTATCCTGCAGTAAGGAAGTTATGAAGGTAAATCGAAAGAAATTATCAACGCCAGCGACTTATGATAAATTTAAAGCAGCAAAGAATACTGCAAATGAAGTGCGGATCGGGAAATACTTAAATTCTGAAACTGTGATGGATATCGCAGGAGATGAATATTTAGTGAAAGATGAGCTTGGTGATGATAAGAATGCAAAATTGATTGATTTGGTGGCATTACCAAAGAAAGAGAATATCAATTTTGTAACAATGGGAAGAATGTCTGTAGAGAAAAATCATATGGCATTGATCGATGCATTTTCAAGATTAGTAAAGAATAATCCAAGAGCAAAACTTTATTTGCTTGGAAGCGGTCCATTAGAACGTAAGATAAAAAAACAGATAGATGAACTTGGATTACGTTCCTATGTGATTTTAACAGGGAATGTTAAAAACCCGTTTGCAATCATGAAACGATGTGATTGCTTTATTCTGCCATCGCTCCATGAGGGACAGCCAATGGTATTACTAGAAGCCAGAGAATGTGGACTTCCGATCATTGTATCAAAATTCTCGACAGTCAAAGATAGTTTATATCCAAAAGGACAGCTGGTGATTGGAAACGATGAGGAAAGTATATACCACGGATTAGAAGCATTTGTAAATGGAAAAGTACCAACATGTGACTTTAAATTAAGTGATTATAATCAGGAAGCCTACGAAGAATTCAAAAAGGCAATACAATAGGAGTGAAAGATGGAAACATTAATTTCTTACAAAAATTCATATAGTGATTTTAAACAGTCATATCAAGTACAGTTAGAACATGCAAAAGGACAGTTGAAATATGGGATTCGATATGGAGAAAATTATCGTCTGCCATTAGATGAAAAAAAAGTCGTATTTTATCTGAGCAATAATGACCAGAGAATGGAATGCTTATTGAAAGTGATGGAAGCGTTTGTTAAATTTAATCTGGATCAGGAATATACCATAAAAGTGATTTTTGGAGCAAAGCTTGATAAAAATCTGATTCCAAAGGCATTCCAGAAATATATAGAGCATCCATCAGATGCGGAAGCACAGGAAGATTTAGCTACAGCAAAGTATCTTTTATCAGGGGAATCTTTGCCGAAATATTTTGTGCGTAAAGAAGGTCAGAATGTTATAAGATTTTTTGATGAATTTCATAAAGAGGAAAATAATCGACTTGAGCTAGCACAAAATAAATTATCATGGCTTATTAATAGTACTTTTGTATTTACAGAGGATGCAAAGAGTGCCGAGTATTTATCGGATAATCCATATTTTATGGAACTACAAGGTAAAGTTGAGCAATTTTCTGAGAATATTATACGGTCGAAAGAAGAAATCATAGATCATATATTGAATCGAAAAATAGAAGATGTGAAATCTGATAAAGAACATATTTTAATTTTTGTCAGTGCATGGAAAGATGAAGAACTGGAAGAAAGATATCTGCGTTTGATTACAGATAATATGAATTATGATCAGAAGGATGTTATATTAGTAATGAAGCGTCCAGAGGACGGTTATAAAGAAGATATTGTACAGCATTTAAATGAACATGTACGAATTATATATCGTCAGGGAACATTTCCATGTTCTGCGGCAGAATACATTGATGTACAATATCTGCTGAAAAATTTTGATTCATTTGAGGATGTAGAAAAAGCATACGGGCATTTGAATACTCAGGTGATTCAGAGGGAAACAAAGAGATTGTTCGGTGATAGATTATTTCATGATGTGATATATATTGGAGCACATAGTGCATTATGGACGATTTTAGCAGGATGTGTAGAAGCAAAGAACAGATTACGTATTCAATATACGGATCTTGTGATTGACGATCAGGAGGCAATCACGGAGGCCAAGAAGAGAGCATTTTCAAATAGAATGGAATTGTATCAACTAGCATTTGACAAAATAGTGTTCCCAAATCTTAGATACAAAGAGCAAGCCATTGAACGAGAATATGTAAAAGCAGAGAAAGCATGCTATTTTGAATTTCCAACAAAAATCAATCTGGAAAATGATAAAAAATATGAAAATATTTCTTACTTAGGAAATCAATATTTTATTGGTTCTAGATTTGAATATGAGTATGGAGGGATTCGATTAGATTTATTTCCAATACCAGAAGAAGGAAAAGTAAAATATATTGCGAATGCTGAGATATGTGATGAAAATGAATTGCTTGAGATGTTTACAAAAATACAGGAAAAAGACAGTCAGTTAGTACTTTATGGAGAAACGGCTGCAAAGATCCGCGAAACAGCAAAACAATTTGGTGTAGAAGATCAGTTGCTATTAATCGAAAAAGAAAGATTAGATCTTTCCGATCAAATGGAAAAATATCTGGATTCTTTTGATGGATATTTGTATGTGGACAATGAAAGTTCGTATTGTCCGATCCGAGCTGGAATGGAACTTCTGGGAAAAGACATTTTTGTAATGGAAGATGGAATCATAAAAAAGGATGAAAAGAAACAATTTAAAGATGAAAGATCATTTGAAGAATTTCGAATGAAAAAATGGGATGATTTTTTATAGAAGTAAAAAACAATAAGGTAAGGAAAGAAACAATGAATAAAATAAAGAGGGCAGCATTATGCATAATTGTAATATCAGTCGTGTTTGGAATCAAATTGTCGAATAAAGAAACAGATGTATCTGCGAAGCAGACACTTTTTGTCATGGGTGATTCTAAAAGCAGTTTTTATCCACGAAAGAGATATCCAAGACAGGGATGGGTACAGCAGTTTATTCCGATGCTTAAGAGCAAAGGAAAAGTTAAGCCATATCATCCAGAAGAATGTAAAGATTATGAAAAGGTTGTAAGATATGATTTTCATAAATACAGCATTGAGAATTGGTCGAAAGGTGGGATATCGTGTAAGACATTTTATGAGACAGGACGTTTTGTGGGAATGTTAAAACGGATTAGGAAAAATGATTATGTCATCATAGCACTTCAGCATAATGATAAAAAACCTGACGTAGGCGAGAAAGTGGCAGATTATAAACATTACCTGATTTATTTTACACAGCATATTCAAAGAAAAGGCGGAAAAGTTATCTTCATGACAACACCACCGAAGAATTATGCAGACAGGAAGACATTTAAAATATATGTGCCAGAGTATCGTAATACAATGCTGCAGGTTGCAAAAGATTTTAAATGTAACTATATTGATTTAAGCAAGTTGTCAACGGATTATTTTAATTTTCGCGGTAAAAACTATGTTAATACATTGTATATGAAATTGAATCCAGGACAATATCCAGCATGGGAGCAGGGAATCAATGATGATACGCATTTTCAAAGGGATGGTGCGAGAGTTTTAGCACGTATCATTGCAGTAGATCTTCAGGCGAATCGACAGATTCCAATGTTGAATAAGCAGTTTAGACAAAACACTAATGCTCTTTATGCAACGTTTCAAGAAGCAGCTACATATAAAAATAAAAAACAATACACAGACAAATCATGGAATAATATGGTCAAGCAGCGCAATAATGCATGGACGATCCTATATACTCCAGGTGTAACAAATAAACAATGCCATAAGGCAGAACAATCTTTAAGAAGGTCATTGAAAGGTTTAAGAAGGAAACATGGATAAAATAAGAAAAATTATTCGATTTGTAAAAAGATTATTTCCAAAAACTCCAAAGATGAAATTTATCTATGCCTGGTACTATAAACATGGCAAGATCAATGAAAAACAAGCACTCTTTGAGTCATTTCACGGTAAGGATGTGTCAGATTCATCTTTGGCGATCTTGCAGGAGTTTTTGAAAATGCCGGAATCAAAAGATTTCAAGATCTATTTTGCGACGAATGATAAGAAACGTGATCAGAAATTTATTGATTCTATCGGATTGAAGGTAGAACTTGTAGATATTGCAGATTTTAAATATGTAAAAGTGCTTGCAACATCCAAGTATCTGATCAATAACAGTTCTTTTCCGGCGTATTTCATTCGAAGAGATGAACAGGTGTACCTACAGACATGGCATGGAACACCGTTAAAGACATTAGGAAAACGAATGCGTTTTGGAATTGAATCCATGTATAATGTGCAACATAATTTCTTACATGCGAACTACATCATGTTCCCAAATGAATTTACAAGAAAAGCGATCATGGAAGATTATAATCTGGAAGCTTTGTATACAGGAACTGTTGTGATGAATGGATATCCAAGAAACAGTATTTTTATGGATCATGAGAAAGCTGATCAGGTAACAAAGAAACTTGGAAATGAAGATTATACAACGATGGCATATATGCCGACATGGCGTGGACAGAGTAATCATGATGTGAATACGTCTGAATATAGCAGAGAGATCAATCAGCTGTTACATTATCTTGATGAGAATTTAAAGGATGATCAGAAATTATATGTAAACTTTCATCCAATTGTGCAGAAGTTCGTAAAGCTGGATAATTATGAACATATTTATCCATTTCCAAGTGGTGTTGACAAGTATGAATTTTTAAATAGTGTTGATGCACTGATCACGGATTACTCAAGTGTATTTTTTGATTACTCGATTACAAGAAAACCAATTATTTTGTATATGTATGACTATGAAGAATATATGCATGATAGAGGAATGTATTTTGATATCAAGGAATTGCCATTTAGAAAGATCTATGACAAGGAAGCATTAAGAGATTGTCTGGTCAACGAGACATTCCGAGAAGATTCTTATGAAAATGATAAGGAATATACAGAAAAATATATTCAGTATGATTCTATTGATGCTGCAAAGAATATGGCAGAACTTGTATTTCATGGAAATATGTGCGATATGCCAACGATCGATTACAGTTTTAACAAAGAAAAGAAACGAAGAGTTTTGCACTATCCAAATGTAAAAACAGCACAGACGATCGATACGATCGCGCAGATCGCTAAGAAAGATGAAGATGTAGTGATCTTTGAAAAACGTTTCTTCAATCCAGAATTAAGCAGTCATCTACATGATAATTATCTTGATGATTTTGATTATATTTTTATTACACGAACACTTCCAAGAACCTATGCAGAAGAAGTGTTAAAAAGAAAGAGTGCTAAGATCAGAAAAGAACTTCATAAGAGGGAGATCAAGAGATGCTTTGCAGATCTTCCAGTATATTCAAAGTTTGAGACAGAATACTATCATGGAGAAGCAGGAGAGACATTTTCTTTCAATAAGAAAAAGATGATCAATGCATCCATGCGAGTAATGGAAGACCATTTGGAGATTAAGTTTGAGGAAGGCAAGAAAGGTCAGCCAAAGAAGCTGTTACTTGTAAATAAGAAAAGTCAGATCATTTATACAAGGGATCTGACAGAAAAAGAATGGAAAGATCATTGTATCAAGGAATATTTTGATGAATTTCTTTCGCTTGAAATTGCAGATATGAACGGAAGATATCAGTTGATGATCGAATTAGAAGATGAAAATGGCAACAAACTGCCATATTTCTTTGTAGATCGTAAAGAATATGCAAAACGAAAAGAAGCGATGGATGAATTAGATAAATCTTCTGTATATATGACAGGAATCAAGAAACATGATATTACTTATCAGAATACATTCGAACCTGCGGATACAAGTGTGATTCCTTATATGAATGAAGTAGATGGAAGATTTTCTGTATTTATGGGAGATCAGGCACAGTTATCCGTTCGTAATATGCGTGGACAAGTACTGAAATTCAAGATCAAGGGTTCAAAAGTTCATGTGAAAATGAAATATAAAAACAAAGAAGCTGGAATCAAAAATGTCATATTATCATATCGAAGTAAAGTGGAGACGATCGATTATCCATTTGAATATAAAGTAACGAGGTCGGGTGATCATTATATCATTGATGCTCAGATTGATATGTCGGTATTATCACTGGAAGAACTGTTTTGGGATGTATTTGCTGTAACAGAGAAGAATGGAGAAGAAGTAAGAGTAAGTGCATATTGGAGCAGATGGCAGAGATTAAAATTATTACTGATGAATTATCAATGTGATGTTGATAAAGAGCATATTATTTTCCCTTATTCGACGATCACATGCAAAATGGCATTTACTTATCGTACAAGATCAAAATATGATGGATTTGATGTAAAGATCAAGGAATTAGCAGCTTTTGGTGTTTATACGTTGTTATTACCATATTGGAAAAAGAAACGAGTATGGTTAGTATTTGAAAAATTCTGCTCTATGGCGCAGGATAATGGATATTATTTCTTCAAATATTGTATGGAGCAGCTTCCAAAAGAAAAGAAGCAGCATATTTATTATATTCTCGATACAGATTCTGCTGATTATGATAAGATGAAGCAATATGGAAAGCATGTGATTCCATTTATGAGTTTTCGACATATTTTATATTCACTTGTTGCTAATTTATATATAGCTTCTGATTCAAAGAAACATTTATATACATGGCGAGCAAAACCAAATGTGATTTCAAATCGTATTTCAAAACATAATATCTTGTTTTTACAGCATGGGGTGACAGCATTAAAACGTGTACATCCGATTTTTGGAATGAAAGGTTCAAGTCCTATGACTCATTTTACAACGACATCAAGATTTGAGCATAAGATCATTGTAGAGAATTTTGGATATGAAGATGGAGATGCACCGATTCTTGGATTTACGAGATGGGATGTTCTGGAAGATACTTCAAAACCAGAGGAAAAGATCATTCTCGCAATGCCGACATGGAGATCATGGCTGGAAGAAAAGAGTGCAGAAGAGTTTAAGGCAAGTGATTATTATAAAAACTATATGAAACTGTTACAGAGTCAGAAACTTGCAAGAATCTTAAAAGAAAATGATGTTAAATTGATTTTTTACATTCATCCAAAGTTTAAAGATTATTTGAGCGAGTTTAATGTCAGTGGAGATAATATTGAGTTGATTCCATTTGGAACAGAGCCATTAAATGAGATCATGAAGAAATGTTCTATGCTGATCACAGATTATTCTAGTGTATGCTGGGATGTATGTTATCTTGATAAACCCGTATTATTCTATCAGTTTGATTATGATATGTATATGCAGGCGCATGGAAGTTATCTGGATATGGAGCATGAACTATTTGGAGAACGTTATACAGAATATGAGAAATTGATCGATGGAATTGAAGAGTATATTCACAATGGATTTAAAGAAAAAGAAGAATATACAAAATTAAAAGATTATTATTTTGAATATCGTGATAATGATAACAGTAAACGTACGTATGAATATATCATAAGCAAAGGATATTAAAATGGACAAAAAGAGGAGAATAAAATATATAGATTTGTGCAAAGGCTTAGGAATCTTGATGGTAACATGGGGACATATTACCAAGCTTGATAATCCAGTCGATACGTGGGCGGCATCATTCAAGATGGCAATTTTCTTTGTTGCCGCCGGATATCTGATCCGGTATGCAGATTCTTATCGGACACAGACATTAAAGGGATATTCAGTAAAGCTATTGAAATCATTGATGCTGCCATATGTATTGTTTAGTATTTTGTCGATTGGCTTTCGATTTGCAACGATGATCATGAAACACAGAATTGATATTCCGGCGATCAAATCTTATATTTTGGCAACAATCACATTAAGAGGAACATTTGCACTATGGTTTTTACCGGTGTTATTTATTGCGGAGATCCTGTTTTTCTGTCTTATCAAATATCTTCCGAAATGGATGAGGATCGTGATATTGATCGTGATACCTGTTTTTGGAATTTGGGAGTCTTATTTTATCAGACACTTGATCATTTCAGTGGATCCATTAACATTTGAAAGAATATCATTTTTGATCTTACCGATCAGTAAAGCATTGATCGCATTATGGTTCTTGGAGATAGGACATATTGGATGTATGTTATTCAGTAAAGTAACATCCAGAGAAATCCGATTTATGATCGGACTGGTATTTACAATTGGAAATATCTTTTTATCACAGCAAAATAATGGTGTAGATTTAAATAATATGTCTTTAGGTATTCACCCACCACTATTTTTTGTTACAGGAATCATTGGATCTTTTGGAGCACTATTTGTCTTTGAATTTCTTGAAGATTATGTTTCATTTACGATACTGAATTATTTTGGAAAGAATTCTTTGATATTAATGTGTACACAAAGACCGTTTTATATTATTTCTACTGCAACTGCAGGATGGAAGATCATATCAGGAATGCCAGGGATCATGGCATGGAGATATTATATTGACTGCCTTGGGGCAATGATCCTTGTGATGATCATTGAATACTCAATAATAACATTTGTTAATACAAAAGCTAAATTTTTGATCGGAAGATTTTAGATAGTTGAATAATCTGTTAAGGAATAGTATAATAGCAAGGTGTAAATTAAAAATATCAAAATGGAGAAGTACAGTGAAATCTTATATTGAAAATTTTAAAAAGTACAGATTCCTTTTATGGGAACTTGTAAAGAAAGGTGTTAAGTTAAAATACAGAAGATCATATTTAGGTATTTTATGGACACTGTTAGAACCGTTAATGACAATGATCGTACTAAGTGTAGTATTTGGTACATTGTTTGGAAACAAGGATCCACATTTCCCAGTATATATCTTATGTGGACGTTTGATGTATAGTTTCTTTTCATCTGCGACAAATGGTGCGATGAAAGCGATCAGGACGAATGCAGGAATGATCAAGAAAGTATATGTGCCAAAATATATTTATCCATTATCCAGTGTATTGTTTAATTATATTATTTTTGCTATCTCTTTGATCGTGTTGGTAGTAGTATCTATTGTTTTGAAGGTATATCCAACCATTTATCTGGCACAGGCGATCATTCCATTGATCTTATTACTGATCACAGCTTTTGGAGTTGGAATGATCCTATCTACGATGGCAGTATTCTTTAGAGACTTAGAATATTTATGGTCTGTAGGATTAATGATCATTATGTATGCTTCAGCAATTTTCTACAAACCAGAGAAGTTATTAAAATCAGGTTTTGGATGGATCTTAAAATGTAATCCATTATATCTTTTGATCCATAATTTTAGACAGGCTGTTTTTGGTATGCCGATGAATATGAAGTTTTTAGCTGCATCCATCGTGTTTGCAATCGTAAGTGTTATTGTAGGATTGATTTTCTTCTATAAGAAGCAAGATGAATTCATTCTGCATATTTAGGAGGGTATCATGGCAAAGAAAGAAGTATTGAAAGTTGAACATGTTGGAATGAAGTTTAACTTAAGTCAGGAAAAGGTTGATGATCTGAAAGATTATGTAATCAAGTTATTGAAACATCAGATTTCATATAATGAATTCTGGGCATTAAAAGATATTAATTTTACCCTTAACAAAGGGGATCGACTTGGAATCCTTGGATTGAATGGAGCTGGAAAGAGTACGCTGTTAAAGGTTATTGCAGGGGTATTAAAAGCAACGGAAGGAACTGTGACAGCCAAGGGGAAGATCGCTCCATTGCTTGAATTAGGTGCTGGATTTGACCAACAGTATACAGGACGTGAGAATATTTATCTTTATGGAGCAGTTCTTGGATTCTCAAAGAAGTTCTTAGATGAGAAGTTAGATGAGATCATAGAGTTCTCAGAACTGGGCAAATTTATAGATGTCCCAGTTAAGAACTATTCTTCAGGTATGAAATCAAGACTTGGATTCTCTGTTGCAACATTGGTGGAACCAGATATCTTGATCCTGGATGAAGTATTATCTGTCGGAGATGCGAAATTCCGAAAGAAAAGTGAAGCAAAGATCATGAGTATGTTTGACAAGGGAGTTACAGTATTATTTGTATCTCATTCTTTAGATCAGGTAAAGAGATTATGTAATAAGGCAATCCTACTTGAAAAAGGAAAGATCATTTCTCATGGATCGATTGAAGAAGTAAGTAAAGTATACGAAGAGAAAACAAAGTAAGATAGAAGACACGGAGGTGTGATATGAGAAAAGTAATCACATATGGAACATTTGATTTACTGCATGCGGGACATATCAATTTATTGCGCAGAGCAAAAGAATTAGGTGATTATTTAATTGTAGTTGTATCAACAGATGAGTTTAACTGGAATGAAAAACAGAAAAAATGTTATTTCAGTTATGAAGAAAGAAAAAAACTGGTAGAAGCAGTTCGTTATGTGGATCTTGTGATTCCAGAAGAAAATTGGGATCAGAAGATTTCCGATGTGAAAGAATATCATGTAGATACATTTGTTATGGGAGATGACTGGAAAGGTAAGTTTGATTTCTTAAAAGATTACTGTGAAGTCGTATATCTTCCAAGAACAGAAGGAATTTCTACAACGAAGATCAAACAGGATCTTGGATTAAACGGAACAACAGCGAATAAATAGCAAGAGTTATGAATTAAGATATAAGAGGAATTTCGTTGACAATAGAGGTTATGAACGGCTAGAGACGGAATTCTTCTTTTCTGCGTTATCAAACAAAAAGAATTTAAGATAATGCTATAGATGAAAGGATTAGTTTTTGATGCATTTTATAGAAATTAGCAATATTTTTAAAAGTGAAAAAAAGAGATATAAAGTTACCGCAGTTTTAAAATTACTGGTCATGTTTGCATTGCTTGGATTCTTTTTATCAAATAAGCCAATGTATCATGTGCAGACTGATTTTTACCTGAAACGTATGGGATTTGTATTTTTGGCATGTTTTTGGATGGTATTTGTAACAGTTTGCGACATTCGTTTGAGTCAGAAGGTTGACAGGGCTTTTGTGATCATTCTTGGAGTAATCGCACCAGTTATGGGATGGATCTTGTCAGAATTTTTGATCAATGAAGCAGAGTGTGCATTTCCGCCGACACAGTTCTATCAGAAAGAGCCACTTTGGATTGTTCTAAGTCTTGCAATGATCATTTTGGTGGATCTGCTGATCATATTTTTGACGAACAGCATCAGAGTTGGATCAGTGATCGTACCATTTGTATTGTTTATCTTTGCGGTAGTTGTATGTGTTGTATATGAATTTCGCGGGATTCCGATGATGGCACCAGATATTTTAACAGTACAGACGGCTACTAGCGTGATGGGTAATTATACATTCAAATTGACGTTTGAACAATATAGTGTGATCTTGGTATGTATGGCATTTTTCTTTACATTTTTAAGACTTCATGAGGTAAAGGTTACAGAAAAAAGAGTATTTCACATTGCAGGATTTATTGTTGTTGCATTAGGATGCGGATTGTTCACAAATCAGATCATACTGTCTGATTTTATGGAAGAGCACCAGATCAATATTCGTATGTTCCGTCCAATGGAAAGTTATCAAAAATATGGAGGCGTGCTGACATTTGCAAGAAGTGTTGGATATGCGGTCGTGAAGAAGCCAGAAGGATATACAACAGTGAAGGTTGATCAGATCATTCAGGAATATGAAAAGAAATCAGCGAATGAACAGCAAAGTACAGCAAAGCAATATCCGAATATCATAACAGTTGTCAATGAAACATTCGCAGATATTAAGGTGCTGGGAGATTTTAAGACGAATGAAGATTATATGCCCTATTTCCATAGTTTGAAGAAGAATTGTGTGACAGGATATACGTATGCATCGATTGTAGGTGGTCAGACAGCGAATACAGAATTTGAATTGTTGACAGGAAATACTCTTGGGTTTTTATCAGCTGGAACGACAGCATTTCAGCTTTATATTCATGGGCAGATGCCTTCACTAGTTAGTAATCTAAAGGCAGAAGGATATTCTGGAAATAAAGCGATGCATCCGTTCAATCCGTATAATTATAATCGACCAGCTGTATATAAAGATTTTGGATTTACGGATTTTATTGATAAATTTGACTTTCCTAAGAATGTAAAAAGGGTTAGAGAGTATATTTCTGATGAGGCAAATGTAGATCGCATTATTTCTGAATATGAAAAGAATCGTAAGAAGACAGATCAGCCATTTTATATGTATAATATGACGATCCAGAATCACAGTCCTTATGATAAGGATGCAGCCAACTTTAAACAGCCGATCAAGATTGAAAGCAGCAAATATGATGCTGAGGCCAACAGATATCTAAATCTGATCAAATATTCAGATGACAGTTTAAAACAGCTGACAGGTTATTTTGAAAAATGTAAAGAGCCAACGATCATTTTATTTTTAGGAGATCATCAGCCAAGATTGACAGATGAATTTATGAATAAGATCACAAACGGTCAATATCAGACTTGGAGTAGCGAACAGATGATGAAGCGTTATCAGGTACCATTCGTGATCTGGGCCAATTATGACATTAAAGAACAGCATATAGAGAAGACAAGCATGAACTATATCCAAAGTATCCTGACCAAGACAGCTGGAGTAAAGATGACAGGATATCAGAGATTTTTAAATGAGGTCCGAAAAGAAGTTCCAACGATCACATCGCAGGGATATTGGGGAAAGAATGGGAAATTTTATCAGATTAATGATAAAGGATCACCATATTATGGTATAATACAGAAGTATCGTATGATTCAGTACAATATGATGTTTGATAAGAAGAATCGCAGAGATTCATTCTTTGAAGTAAGTAAATAGGAGTGCACGTATGAAGCAACTGATTAAGAATATTACGATTCAGATATATAAAGTATTAACATATCTGATTCCAGTAAATAAAAAGATGATTATATTTCAGAGCAGCAATGGACGTAACTATACAGGAAATCCAAGATACATCTATGAAGAGATGGTAAGAGAAGGCCTTGATCAAGAATATGAATGTATCTGGTTTTTCTTTGATACAAGTATAGAAGTTCCAGGTAAATGCAAGAAGATACGGAATAATTATTTCCCATATTTTTGGTATTTAATGAGAGCAGGAATCTGGGTATTTGATAGTCGTCAGCCATTATATGTGCGTAAGAAGAAGCATATCACATACATTCAGACATGGCACGGAACACCGCTTAAGAAGCTTGCACTTGATATGGACCGAATGGATATGGGTGGAAGTACGGATATTGAGAATTATCATGAACAGTTTAGAGTAACATGTAAGGATTGGGATTATCTAGTATCACAGAATAAGTTTTCTACAGATATTTTCAGATCATGTTTTGCATTTAAAGATCGTCCGATCTTACAGATCGGATATCCAAGGAATGATATTTTGATCAATGATAATTCTCCTGCTAAGATCAGAGAATACAAAGAAAAACTTGGACTTCCATTGGATAAGAAGATCATATTATATGCTCCAACTTGGAGAGATAATGAATATAGCGAGAAAGGAAAGTACAAATTTGCTTCAAAACTAGATTTTGATAAAGCAAAGGAGGAATTATCAGATGAATATATATTCATTGTAAAATATCATTATCTTGTATCAGATAAGATTGATTGGACACCATATAAAGGATTCGTTTATACATTCGACGAGACAAAAGATATTGCATGGTTATACCTTGTGTCAGATATGTTGATCACGGACTATTCTTCTGTAATGTTTGATTATGCAGTTCTCGACAGACCAATGTTATTCTTTACATATGATCTGGATGAATATAGAGATAAGCTTCGTGGATTTAATATTGATATTGAAAAAGAAG
>ENA-OPXQ01001238-OPXQ01001238.1-human-gut-metagenome-genome-assembly--contig:-NODE-1238-length-14640-cov-3.208022_pt1 | contig 14640 bp, 17 predicted proteins | sample MGYA00241769_ERZ502042 | MGnify/ENA primary metagenome ERZ502042 (study PRJEB25962, sample SAMEA2041934) | human gut metagenome | biome: human gut; feature: human-associated habitat; material: faeces...
TCGTTAAACGGGCGCTAGGGCGTCACCCTTACACCAACATTTTCGACGCGATCTACAGGTTTTTGTAGAGGGGTATGGAGATGCATCTACCGGCAGTACATTTTGCGTAATCTGGGCAATCGCTGATTAATTGCTCGTATAATGGCCTATGTCGAAAGATACAAAAACCTGTACTTTTGCGACTGCGCCTAGCTGCGAGCGAGAAGCCTGTTCTAAACGCCCCTGCATTTGCGTGCATCGCAAAGCCAAAAGAGGGGGGCGAGAACATGGAACAGACGGCACGGCGCCAAGAGCGGCTGCCGGGCGCATTTAACGGCGCCACCACCAACAGCCAGCACGGCCGCGTCCGCTGGTATCTGGTCCACACCCCCCATGGAAAAGAGCGCGAGACCTGCGAAAAGGTCCGCCGCATTATCCCGCACAACCTTATGCAGAACGCTTTTGTGATGCAAAAGGAGTTCTGGTTTAAGCGGGACGGCGCATGGTCGCTCCAAACCAAGCCCATGTATAAGGAATATTTCTTCGTCGCTACGCACGATGCCGCCGCGCTCGACAGGGCTTTGGCCCAGTTGAGCTTTGGCTGCCGCATCGCCGGAAGTAGGGAGCGGGCGTATATGCCCATGCCGGACGATGCGCAGGACTGGTACCGCAGCGTGCTGGATGACGACGGCGTGGTGCGCAACAGCGTGGCGCGCATAGAAGACGGCGTGTTGCACATAGAGCAGGGTCCCTTGGTGGGGCAAGAGGCCCGCGTGCACAAGATCGACCGTCGCAAGCGCTGGTGCTTGGTGGACGTGGGCGAAGGCGATTCCGTCTTTAGGGAAGTGCTTCCGCTCGACGTTCCTATCAAAACGTAAGGGAGACGTTGCGCCAGCTATTTGTTTGCATTTTTGAATTTACCGATTGGGGGATCCATGGGGAACGGGGACGTAAGTTTGACTGTGGCTGCAAAAGAAGTAACAGAGAGCTGTGTATCCGTGGGGGACGCACTGGCTATTAAAGAGATTAAGCCGAGCGGCACGCTTGGTTACCGTTTTATTAAGAGGTTGTTTGACCTTGTATTCAGTCTTTTGATGAGCGTGCTGCTGCTTATTCCCATCGCCATCGTGTGCGCGCTCATTAGCCTTGAATCACCCGGCAGTCCTGTGTATACGCAAGAGCGCGTCGGCAAGGGCGGAAAGACCATCAAGATCTTCAAGCTTCGTAGTATGGTCGCCGATGCGGGTGATGTGCAGAAGTATTTGAGTCCCGAGCAGCTGCATCAGTGGGAAGTCGAACGCAAAGTCGACGATGATCCTCGCATTACCAGGATTGGTCAATTCATTCGTAAATGCTCCATCGACGAGATGCCGCAGTTTCTCAACGTGCTGAACGGTGATCTTTCTGTCATTGGCCCTCGTCCCATTACAAGGGATGAGCTTGAACAGCATTTTTCCTACGAGGAAAAAGCTGAGCTGCTCTCTGTCCAGCCCGGTATTACTGGCCTGTGGCAGGCGACCGACCGTAACGAGGCAACCTTCAACAGTGGCTTACGACAGAAGATTGAGCTTCGCTATGTGCGTAATCGCTGCTTCCGCATGGACTGGAAATGTTTCACCGGCACTTTTGGTGCCATGTTCGGCAAGAAGAGGACGGGGCGATAAATGGCTAATTCGATTCGTGTCGCTCAGATAGTCGGAAAAATGAATGGCGGCGGCGTCGAGGCTGTTGTTATGAACTACTACCGTCATATTGACCGTAGCAAGGTGCAGTTCGATTTCCTTGTCGACTCAGATTCGACGCTTATTCCGCGCGAAGAAATCGAATCGCTCGGTGGCAGGGTCTTTGAAATACCGCCTTATCAGCATGTAGTTGAATACCAGCGAGAGCTTCAGCGCCTCTTTAAGCAAGAGGGCTGGAAGGTTGTGCACAGTCACATTAACGCGCTTTCAGTTTTTCCGCTCCGTGCGGCAAAGAAGGCGGGTGTTCCAGTGCGAATTGCCCATAGTCACTCTACGAGTGGTAAGGGCGAGTATGCCAAGAATACTCTGAAGGCCGTGTTAAAAACGCAGTCAAATCGTTATCCAACGCATCGTTTTGCATGCAGTAAATTCGCCGGTGAATGGCTTTTCGGTAAAGATTCAAACTTCGAGGTTGTATATAACGCAATTGATTTGGATCGCTTCAGCTTCAATGCTGAGGCTCGCGCGCAGGCGCGAGCCGACCTGGGCCTCGTCGGCAACCAGTTTGCCATTGGACATGTGGGGCGCTTTACTGCCCAGAAGAACCATTCGTTTTTGATTGACGTTTTTTCTGAGGTCGCGAAGCGCCGCGACGACGCCGTCCTGTTGCTTGTCGGTACCGGCGAAGCCGGGGCCTCCGTAAAGGCCTTGGTGGACGAACGCGGTCTCACGGATCGCGTTAAGTTTCTGGGACAGAGAAGTGATGTCAATCGTTTGTACCAGGCGTTTGATGCGTTCGTTCTGCCAAGCCTTTACGAAGGCCTGTGCCTCGTCGGCGTCGAGGCACAGGTGGCGGGTTTGCCATGCCTGTTTAGTGATGCGATCACACGTGAGGTTGATGTTACAGGCGAAAGCAAATTCCTGTCAATAGAGAAGTCGGATGTCTGGGTTAAAGAAATTTCTGCTATTCATCCAAAGGTTGATAGGTCTATTGACTTGTCTAGATTTAGGAATTATGACATCGAATTTGCGGCAAAAGCACTATCTGCTTTTTATGAGTCGCTTTAGCTTGGAGAGGAGCGCAGGTTGAAAAAGCTAAAGAAGGTGACCTTCCTTACAACGGGAATTTTGCCTGTTCCAGCAACTGAAGGCGGTGCTGTAGAGGCACTTGTTGAAACTTTAATTGAAAATAATGAATTAAACCCATGTTTTGAGTTTAATGTCATTTCAATTTGGAGTGAATCGGCATATCGCAAGTCCGTTTCTTATAAGCATTGTAATTGCATATTTCTTAAACCTCCTAAGATGATCGAAGAATTGGATAAGGCTGTATTTGCTATTGCAAAAAAGCTAACGCTTAGTCGAAATATTTCTTCATGTCGTTTTGTTTTTCAACGCATGTGGTTTTTGAAGCGAATGGGTCATTTGCTTCATTCTGATGATTTTGGCACTCTCATTGTTGAGAATCATCCTAGTATTTTTTTAGCGCTTAAAAGCTACGGAAATGCTGGAAAGTATCGCGGTAGATACTACTATCATCTCCATAATGTCTTTTCTGAGCTATACGGCTGTGAAAAAATTGCCGCAAATGTAAACTCAGCTCTCTGCATTTCTGAATTTGTTGCCGATTCATATGTGAATCAGGTTAAAGGGCTAAAAGCCGGCCAGATTTCTGTTTTTAAGAATTGTGTTGACTGTAGTGCTCTTGACGCGCGATTATCAGATGCGGATAAATCTAAAATTAAAGATGATCTTGGGGTCGAAGTAGACTCTTTTGTGTATTTGTTTAATGGAAGGATTACTCCCGAAAAGGGTGTATTGGAGCTACTTGAAGCCTTTTCGTTAATAAAAGATGTCGTGCCAAAGTCAAAACTGCTTATTGCCGGTTCAGCATTTTTTGATTCCGATATTACTAGCGAATACGAGGCAAAGGTTAAGGACCTTGCCGCATTGCTTGGTGACAAGGTTGTATTCACGGGATTTATCCCCCATGATGCAATTCAATACATATACGGCATAGCTGATGTTTGCGTAATTCCCTCAATTTGGGAAGAACCTGCATGCCTCTCATTATTAGAGGCTATGGCTGCGGGTAAGGCTACTATTGTTACAAATTCAGGCGGAATGCCGGAATATGCAAGTGATTCAACTTCGATTTTTGTTGAACGTGATGAGAATATTGTCGAGTCGATTGCAAGGGCAATGTCATTACTCTTTGATGACGACGTTCTTCGTTCTGATTTAGGGGCCAATGCTCAATTGAGAGCTAAACAGTTTGATTCATGTGCTTATTTAGATAACTTTATAAAGTGTTTAAAGGTGGGTTAGGGATGCTTGTCTACGTATTAGCTTTTGGCCTGTCAATTGGATTGTATTTGGTTTTTAGCCGCGGAGTTCATGCATCATCCGATCTTGCCCTGGTTTCAGGTGATAGGGCCCGTTCAGTTCTTCCTTTTTTTCTTTCGGCTATTCCCCTTATTATTGTGTCTGGAATTCGTTACAACGTCGGTACTGATTATTTCACGACGTACTATTCGGGATTTTATCGAATTTACGAAAATAACTACTTCGATGGCTTTGAGTTTGGATATGTATTATTAAATAAATTTATTCAATTTTTTTCTACAAACGTCTTTCTTTTATTTTTCGTGACAAGTGCAATTTTTATCTTTTTTGTATTTGCTTCATTCAAGAAGATGTCGCCTAATATTCCTTTCAGTATTCTTCTCTTGTTTTTATTCCGTTATTATTTTATTAGCATGAATGCAATTCGACAGATGCTTGCATGCTCAATTTTTTCTCTTGCGATTTATTTCGCAATTAAACGTAAGCTGCGTCCATATCTTTTACTTTGTTTTCTTGCTTTTTCTTTTCACTATTCTTCTATTGTCTTGTTTCCCACATATTGGCTGATGAATATTGAATGGACTCCAAAACGAGCGACAGGGCTGTTGGTTTTAATGGCTGCAATTGGCACCGTTTCTTTTCCAGTTGTGGCAAAGCTACTCCCGGGATCATCTAAATACGCTGCAATTTTGAATGGCTTTAGCACGGCAGGAAGTCTGTTTATTATTGGCACAATCTGTCTAAATCTATTCATCCTCAGTCTCTATTATCAAAATTATCTCAAATGTAAAAATGAGTGGTGGTATAGATGCTTTCTGTATCTGCAGATTGCGGCTGTGGGTGTTACGTTTTTCTTACCGTTTATTCCGAATGCTGAGCGAATTTACTGGAGTTTTTCATTTCATTCAATGATAGGTTTGCCGCTAGTTATCGAAAAGATCGATTCTCAATCTTTTCGATTGGTTGTTGTATCTGCAATATTGATAATTTTTACAATTTATTCCTTTTATGACATATCTGTCCTTAAGGATCACCAGGTTATTCCATATTCGACCATTGTCGGTCGTAATCCCAGTCCCTATTCGGGATTCGATTATCGTTACGTTCACAAACTGTATTGGTGGAACTGATATGCAGAATGCAGTCGTTTCTGTCATAATCCCTATTTACAATGTAGAGAATTATGTAGCAAGCGCAATAGAAAGTGTGCTTCATCAATCTTATAGAAATCTTGAGATTATCTGTGTGAATGACGGCTCCACTGATAAGAGTGCTGATATTGCCAATCATCTTTTATCTTCAGATGTCCGTGCCCAGATTATTAATCAAAGCAATGCAGGATTATCTGCTGCTCGAAATGCGGGGCTAGATTGTGCTCGCGGGGACTATGTATTCTTCCTTGATTCTGATGACCTGATTTCCTCTGAAACAATTGAGGAGCTGGTTCGTGAGTCCATTCAATCTTCATCCGACATCGTTGTCTCGAGTTACGGCTCTTTTTTCTCTGAAAACGAATGGATCGAATTTAAACGTAAACGTGTCTTTAATGGATTTAAACACTTAACTATTAATGATTTCTACTATCAAATTGTGTCGAACCACAGTTGGGCGAAGCTGTATAAACGCTCACTGTTTGAAGATAACGCTATTCGATTTCCCGTAGGCCGCACATATGAAGATGTAGCAACGACTTATAAGTTGATGCAGAATGCAAATCATATTTCATATTCCGAATATCCTTTCTACTTTTATAGGCAAAATTTAAGCGGGATCTCGCGTACTTTTAGCCTTAAAAATGTTGAGGATTTTTATGCGAGTTATCGCGAAGTGCAAATATCAATGCAGGGCCTGGGCATGTCTGATGCTCAGCTCTTTTACGTTCTCTCAATCTTATATTCTCTCATTCGTCTTGTGAACAATCTTGATCTCACGGAAGAATCTCTTGTGATACGCAAAGAGTTGGAAGCAGAATTTAACAATCTATTTGATTATCGAGCAATAAATATTTCTAAGAATTTGATTATGTCAATCAAGCTCCTATTGAGGCGCACGGGTTTTGGGAAAAGGATTCTAACTTGTCTGAAAAAATAGCAAACAATAGATCTCGTCCGCTGCTCTCAATAATTATTCCTGTATTCAACACGGCTGGTTATATCGATCAGTGTCTTGAGAGTATTTTGGACGGCTGTGAATTTAATATTGAAATCATTCTTATTGACGATGGATCGACTGATTCGTCGTCAATAAAATGTGATCAATGGGTTTTGAGTGATTCGAGAGTCAGATGCTACCATCAAAAAAATCAAGGTGTGTCTAGCGCTCGCAATACGGGTATTAATAATTCGCAGGGGGATTATCTTTGGTTTTGCGATAGCGACGATCGTGTCGTAAGTGGAGCTACGACAGCGATCTGTAAGACTCTCGAAAAGTATTCTCCTGATATCTTATGTTTTGGTGCTATTAAAGTTGATGAAAATGATGTTGAGATTGGTGTAATCTCATCGCCTTCGGATAATTTTTCTGCTTCCTGTGGTCCCATTCAGTGCGGTGATGAGCTGTACCTGTTCTCTCATGTTTTTAAGCGTAGCCAAATTCGCGATATCAGATTTGATGTGTCTCTAAACATGTGTGAAGACCGCTTGTTTGCATACCGGGTTTTTGACGTTTCGGCAGACAATATTTTAGTGGTAGGTGATTTTTATTATCGCTATTTGTTTACCCGATCTGACTCGGCCGTAAATACATTAAGTCTGTCTGATGATATTGCCTCTGTTAGCGTTCATGAGTATATCCTAAAAAGGGAAATCGAATTAAATCGTCCTACTGAGGCTTATGAAGTTTTTATTCAGCGTTCGATCAGTCTGCTTGCGAGGATTGTGACCGAGGAATGCTCGTACGGCTTGTTTCATGATCTAAGGAAACGCGTCTTACGTTATGACTCCTTACGCCATTGCTTACGTGGTGCTGTGTTAATAAAATATATGCTTCTCTATGCCAGTGAGAGCATTTTTATAACTTCGTGTCGCATATTGCGCCTAGTGAAACGTCAATAATTCTACGATGGGGTGTGAATCATGCGTGACGAGTCCATGTCATCGACTCTTAATGTCGGCCAAACCATACTCATGCTTCGCCTGTCTATAGTTTCTTGAATCCCTTTGATTTCAGCAACAATGACAATTCAGAGCATTAACTTTGGGCTATTTAAGTTTAGCGTTGCAGTTTATGGCGCTATGAAGACTTTTTATTCTTTATTAAAACGATTTTGTAAACATATTGAAAGGTTATTGGTTAAATGAATGTTGGAATTATAACTTTCCATTGTTCCTTTAATTTTGGATCTGCTCTGCAATCGTATGCAATGCAGACGGCAGTGCAAAGATTGGGTTATGCTGCGTCTTTAATTGATTACAGAAGCAAAGATTTTGACCAGTATAGGTTGGTGCAATTTAAACACCCTAAATCTTTTGTTAGATTCTGCATTCATCCTACGTCATATTTGAAACGTCGAAATGCGTTCCATTCTTTTTGGAAACGATTCTTTAATCTGACAAAGAATTATAATGACGAAACTAGATATCGTATGGATGAGCTTGCCTCTGAGTTCGATTGTTTCGTATGCGGCAGTGACCAGATTTGGAATCTTGATTGTACGAATGGCATAGTTAATCCGTTTTTTCTCTCGTTTGCTGGAGATAGACGGCGTGTGGCCTATGCGCCTAGCTTAGCTCACACGTCGTTTAAACCTGAGAATTTTGATAAAAGAAGTGTCTCTGCACTTCTTTCAAAATTCGATTATATTTCCGTGCGTGAGGAAGAGACGGTGCCACTCTTCCAGCCGCTTGTCGATAAACCCATTGATGTGGTCCTTGACCCCACTCTTCTTCTGAATGCTTCTGATTACGCTGAGATGATCTCGAAGATGGTTCTTGAAGGTGAGTATATCTTTATGTACCTCCTGCGCGAGTGTCCTGAACTCATCGAAAGTACCGTCTCAATGGCAAGCGCAACAGGCAGGAAGGTTGCCTATATATCTGAAAAAAACTTGGATATTCCAAATTCGGTTAACCTGTTCGGCGTTGGCCCGGAGGAGTTTGTTTCGCTTATTGCGCATGCGGGCCTCATTCTCACCAATTCCTTTCATGCAACTGTATTCTCAGTCCTCTTCCATAAACCTTTCCGTGTATTTGCTACGGATAATTCTGGTTCACGCATGCGCGACTTGCTGAGCAATATCGGACTGTCTGACCGTTGCGTCGATGTTATGTGCGCCGACAATATTGTCCCCTGTGATTGGGACGATGTGGATTCTCGCCTGGACTCTCTGCGGGAGCATTCCTGGGCTTTTCTTAGAAAGGCACTTTCGTAATGGGGGAGACGCGTCGACTTATTAAGAACACTGGCATTATTGCAGTGGGTGGAATGGCAACTAAGCTCGTTTCGTTTCTTCTACTGCCGCTCTATACCTCAGTTCTTTCCACTGGCGACTATGGTACCGTCGACTATATCAACACAATCGCCCTGTTTTGTGTTCCCGCCGTTTCTTTGCTTATGGACGAAGCGCTCTTTCGATTTCTTATCGACTGTCGCACCGATGAGGATCGTGCTAAAGCCGTGACGGCGTCATGCGCTGTTCTTCTTGCCGGATGCGCGTGCTTTGCGGTCTTGGCGATTCTGGTCTGGTTGGTATTTAAGCCAGAAAATCTTGGCTGGGTCGTGGGTCTAGTTGTCGCTGGTGCGCTTCTGCAGATGGCCTCTGCGGTCCTACGTGGTTTCGGAGATACCGTGGGATACTCCGTCATGAACTTCATCGCGAGCGCTTTTACCATTGCGCTAAACGTCCTCTTCATCGCCGTGTTGCGTTGGGGCGTTGTGGGCATGCTTTCCGCCACGGTTATTGCGCAGGGCGGTGTTGCTCTCGTGTTCATGGTCATGCGGAAGCTCTGGCGCTATGTCGATCCGTCGGCCTTTTCTGCATCCTATGCTCGAGATCTTCTGCGGTATTCCTTTCCTCTCATCCCCAACAAGGTTTCATGGACCATTAATAACCTGCTGGACAGACTTATTATTATGAATACGCTCGGCGCTTCTGCCGCAGGCGTTTATGCCGTGTCGTACAAGTTTCCCGGTGTCATGGATCAGTTGTATGGTTTCTTCTATCAGTCCTGGAAGGAGAGCTCGGCGCGCGCCCTTAACTCGGATGAGGATGAGTCGGCTTTCTATAACTCGGTTTATCGTGCTTTGCGTCGTTTCATGATGAGCGTTGTTTTGCTTATGTCTGCGCTTATGCCTCTCGTGTACGGCATCCTGATTAAGGGCTCATTCGGTGAGGGTCTGCTCTATGTCCCAATCTTGCTTCTGGCGACGTACTTTAGTAATATCTCCGGCTTCTACGGCGGTATTTTCACTGCGCATAAGGAGACCGGAATTATGGGTACCACCACCGCGGTGTCTGCTGCCCTTTGCGCCGTGCTGTGCATTATTTTAATCCCGCATTTTGGACTATATGGAGCGTCTCTCGCAACGCTTTTGGCGATGATTGTGGTCAACGAGTACCGCAGGATCAAAGTTGCCAAGTTTACAAAGCTTGTTGAAGACCGGGTTGAGCAGGTTTTGACTTTGGTTTCAATTGTCGGCGTGTTCGTTTTCTATTATCTGTCCGCCTATGGTGCGGGCATCTTGAGTGCGATCGTCTGTTTGGCAATTGCGCTGGCTTTTTCCGTTTATATGAATGCCGATATTCTGCACAAGTTTATTTTGGCTCGCAAATAGGGAGATAACTGTATGTCTACCGCGAAAAGGGGCGAAGTTCCCACACTGTTTGAGTCGCCGTCGCATTGCTGCGGATGCGGGGCGTGTGCCGCCGCTTGCCCGAAAGGCGCCATCACCATGTCTGAGAGTAAAAACGGGTTTGTTCTTCCTGTGATCAACGGCGAACTCTGTATCGGTTGTGGCGCGTGCACGAGGGTGTGCGGCCTCAACCGGGGGATAGGCTCTAATTCTGTCGGACCGTTCTTTGCCGCTGCTGGTAGGGACGATGTCTCGGAGTCCGCTTCCGGGGGAGTTTTCGGCGCCGTTGCACGTGAACACATTTCCTCTGGTGGGGTCGCATACGGTGCTGCCTATGAGCGTGAGGGGAATACGCTTCGTGTGCGACATCGTCGTGCGGCGAGCGTTGATGAGCTCCGCCCACTTCTCAACTCAAAATATGTCCAGAGTGACGCCGGATCTTGCTTTGCCGACATCAAGGAGGATCTATGCGAGGGAAGGCGAGTCTTATTTTGCGGAACGCCTTGCCAGGTTGCTGGCCTTAGGGGTTTCCTCAGGCGCGATTATGAGGGCCTGACAACTATTGACTTGATTTGCCACGGTGTCCCTTCCGCTCGTATGTTCGCGGATTGCGTGGAGGGCTATGGCAAGCAGTTTGGATCTCCCGTGGTTGATTTCCGGTTTAGGTGCAAGCGCGAGGGGTGGGGGCACTCCCTTCTTCTTCTTCTTCTTCTTGAGGACGGAAGAGAGGTTACCATTCCTGCGGCAAAATCTCCCTACTACGACATGTTCCTGAATCTTAAGACGCTTCGCGACAGCTGCTATAGGTGTCCCTATGCGGGGGGATTTCGCGCTGGTGATCTTACCATCGGCGATTTTTGGGGAGTCGACGTTAATAGGCCTGACGTTCTGAAGGATTCTGAGAAGTTTAATCAGGTGAAGGGCGTCTCCTGCCTGTTGGTTAATAACGACCGCGGCAGGGAATTCATTGAGTCCAGCAATGCTTTGGACTTGTACCCTGTTGAGTTCGACGATATCGCCAAGGGCAACGACCAGCTCCGCCATCCTAGTGATCTTCCCAACGACAGAGGATTGTATATCGATGCTTTTACGAAGGGCGGTTGGAAGTCAATCTGCAAATTGTATTTGAGGCGCGAGCGAGGACTTAAATTTCATTCAAAGAGGATACTTAAAGTATTTCTCCCTGCCTCTTTTATTTCTTTTGCTAAAAGCTTTAGGTCTCGGTGATTGGCCTCTTAGCAGCTTTGCTTTTCATTATTGCTGTTGATGTAATTTGGTTGATGTTCCATGAATGCCATTTGCACTTTAATCTAACAATTGAGTTTGCTTTAATTTGCGCTTACTAAATTGTTGAAATATGACCCGCCACGATTTGCGTCGCGGCGGGTCATATCATGTGTTTATCACTTGTAAATATGTCTTGTAGTAATGAAATATCTATCTCATTTCAAACATAAATAGTGTCTCTATTGTTCCGCCGTTTGACCATGTTTGAACATTTGCTCCATCTCTTGCCGGTAGTGTCGAGAAAGTTGGTGTAGAGCCCCATCCGAAGCGAGTCGGCCCGGCGTCCTAGAATCTGGAATACGGTTGATATCCTATGCCGCCTCGACCCTGTCCGCAAGCTCGAGGCCGGACTCGAGCATCTTCCTGGCCTCCGCCTCAAGCCGCGCCCAATCGACGGGACCGTCGATTCCCCGAGTGCGACCGTCATCGTAGAGCTCGTTCATCCTCACCTCCGAGAAGTACCTGGACTCCTGCCATATCTCGTCCTGCTCGCACATGACCGCGCCCGCGAGCCGCACCAGCGAGCCCGTGGAGGGGAACACCTGCACGACGCGCGACCTGCGCTTTATCTCCCGGTTGGTCCTCTCCTGCACGTTGTTGGTGCGCAGGCGCTTCCAGTGGGTCGGCGGGAAGTCGAGGTAGGCCAGCGCGTCGGGCTCGGCCTCCTCCAGCACCGCCGCCGCCCTGGGGCAGCACCCCTCCAGCATGTCGCACGCCGCGTGGTACATGGCCGTCACGGTGGCGGCGTCGCGCCCGCGGAACACCTGCGACACGATCCTGCCCACGCGGCGCCTGAGCTGCCAGGAGCCGGCCTCGCGCATGCAGTCGCGCATGAGGTGGACCGCGCAGCGCTGCCACGCGGCGCCCTGGAAGACCTCGCCGAGCGCCCGGACGAGCCCCGGGTGGGCGTCCGAGACGACGAGCCGCACGCCCGCCGCCCCGCGCGAGCGGATAGCCCGCAGGAAGGCGAGCCACGAGTCGTAGGACTCGGTGTCGACCACGTCGACGCCCAGGACGCGCCTCCAGCCGCCCGCATCGCAGCCGATGGCGGTGACCACGGCGGTGGAGGCGACGCGCCCCTCGCGGCGGCACTTGACGTAGGTCGCGTCGAGCCAGACGTAGGGCACCGGCGAGCCGCCGAGCGGCCTTGCGCACAGGTCCTCGATGTCTGCGTCCAGGCTCGAGGCGATGGCGCTCACCTGGTCCTTCGAGAGTCTGGAGACGCCCATCTTCTCGGCCACCCTCTGCACCTTGCGGGTGCTGGTGCCCGTGGCGTACATCTCGGCCACGGCGGCCACGAGGGCGCGGTCGACGCGCTGGTAGCGCTCGAGCACGTCCTCGGGGAAGAAGCTGCCGGAGCGCAGCTTGGGGATGCGCAGCGTCAGCGTGCCGACGCAGGTGGCGAGCGACCTCTCGCGGTAGCCGTTTCGGCTGTTCCCCCCGCCACCGCAGAGCTGGTCGGCCTCGGCGTCCATCACGGCGTTCACGACCTGCTCGGCGAGACGCCTGAGCAGCTCCTGCATGTCGATGGCGCCGTCGTCGAAACGGGGCATGGCGAGCATGTCCGGCGTCGGGTCTGATAAGATTTCCATAGCGGTCTTCGTCCTTTCCTAGAACCTGTTGTTGTGGTGATTTCAGATTCTAGGACGAAGGCCGTTCTTCGTTAAACGGGCGCTAGGGCGTCACCCTTACACCAACATTTTCGACGCGATCTTTCGAACGCCTCAGCCGATAGGGGCAATGCCATTCTTTCCGAAATGGAATCTCCCTCGATGAAGCTGCGCCTTGCAAGGGAGTATCTATTCGGCAGATGGATACCGAAGAATTATGCAAAAGCGGCCGCGCTTTACGAGGCTTCCCCCACAAAAAGAGCGACCCCTGAATCCAATTCAAGCATCATGACGCCACAGGACTATGCAAACCTCGCAAGTCTTTATTTGGCCGAATTGGCAAATGAACCCTCACCTGGGAAAGGAAGCGAGATAATCGCCGCACTGGAAGATGCCCTTCGTGGCACCGATTCAACGCTCCAGGCCTATCAAAACGAAGACGGCTTTACTTTCTACCGGGTGATAACTGCTGGCGGCAAAAACCATCGAAAGACACAGGGTTGAGATAGGCGGCATCGTTTGCTTCTGATTCGGCGCCGATGTCTACGCCGCTCGCCTGCCTCCCATTGTCAAAACGCTAGCTATGGCGAACCATGTCCCAGCGGGTGGGTACCATTTACCCGGGCGCACCTGGGGCAACGGGCTGAAAAACCTGTGCAAGGTCGCTCGCAGAACACGCAACATCAAACACGACAGAAGAGGCGAACGACAGATGCCGGACCCCGGACGACAGCACCGCGGAAGACGAGCATTCCGTCCACAACCGAACAACTCCAGCTACTAGGCAGGCGCCCGCATGGGCGCCTTTTACTTTTCGGGAACTTAGCTGCCAGCTAAGGCACGCGGCTCATGGCCGTTTCGTGAAGGCACGACCAGCTCGACCCAGCTCGACCCGTCTCCGCTCCCGCCGTGCTCACCAATCGACATCAGGCGGTTCAATCGTCGCGCAGACGAAAAGGCACACGGTGTCGTGCGGTGTCCTCGCGCGGTGCCGCACGGGAAGATTGGAGGAACCATGGCAAGCACAGCCGAATGCGCCGCGCCCGAGGGCAACCAAGATCGCGACGAATGGATAACGGTAATCGAGATGCAGGAGTACATGAGGGCGAGCCGAAACAAGGCGTACGACCTCATCTGGTCGGGAGAGATCGACTCGTACAGGCTCGGAAGGAAGCTCCTGGTTTCGAGGGCGTCGGTGGACGCCTACATCGAGTCGAGGCAGGAAATGACGACGGCGACCGCCCCGGGAGCCGCCCGCGGCCGGGCACGCGAGGGAGCCTCGAGACGAAAGGAGCTCGAGGACGACCATGACCAAGAGCACTAGCAGGAGCCAGGTGAGGCTCATCGCATCGACCAACGCGATATTCGGCGCCGACGAGGCGTGCGCGATGCTGCGCATCAGCCGCGACGCCATGTACCGGCTCACCAATATGCCTCAAACATGCTGGAACTGCCACAAGGCCATCAAGCCACAACACAAAGGAAGTGCGCTTCTCGTTGCTCCACACTGTTCTTTAATAGGGGAGAACGAAAAGCAATCAACAGCAAAGCGCCGGGGCCACCGATGGCTATATGGAAGGAAAATGCCTATTTTCGATTCCAAAGGTCGGCATCACTGGTAGGCATATCATCATCCTCGAATTCGCCAAGGTAGGTGTAATGGTGATAGCGTTCCCCATCATACTCGTACCCAGTGTAGTCATAACCTCTCTGAGTAACCCCTTGATAAGGCTTGAACTCCGCCTCAGCCTCTTCTTTGGTGTAGTGGTCAGCATCGAACCAAACGCCCTCGGTCTTATCATCGCCCCAGCCGAGCTTTTTGCCCTTGAATACGTGTCTCATGGTATCCACACTTTCACTAATGACTCCCGTTTAGGCTATTGTAGCACTCTCCCATTCAGCTCGTTCGTCTTTTCGGCATATCCAACCAACTGTCTTGTCTTCAG